>OCVV012823192.1_pt1 | contig 201364 bp, 164 predicted proteins | sample 1539721 | NCBI WGS metagenome assembly OCVV01 (sample SAMN02144230, study PRJEB22623) | gut metagenome | biome: sheep rumen | host: Ovis aries | place: New Zealand | reverse complement strand
CCCGCGGGGAAATAGGTGACGCGGGTGTCGACGGCCCGAATCCGGCCCTTAGACCAGAAGAGCCCGGCACCGTGGTGGTACCGAGCTCGACAAATCTCTGGTGCCCCCGGGCGGATTCGAACCGTCGACACCCGCTTTAGGAGAGTCGTACGCGTCTTGAACTCTCGTGTTTAAGCTGCGAAAACATGCTGGTAGCTGACGTAACCATTTGACAGAATTGTACCCTATCGCCAAACTTTATGGTGCAAAACGTGGTGCAGAGAGATTTTGCACCATGACGAAAGGGGCACCATGAGGGAATATCAGCGGAGCGGTGGGTTCGTGAGAAAGACCAAGGCCGGGAAATGGCAGGGCATCCTCAAGTATCGCGATCTAGAAATGAGCTCGGATAATGACCTCCTGGAGCGCGGGGCCTGGAGGCAGATAACCAAGCTATTCGATATTCCCTGCTACCCGACGAACAACAGAGGCAAAAAGGCCGCTGAGGACGCCCTAGCATCGTGGAAGCGCCAATTGGTCGACAGTGAGCCGGAGAGAGCGCGAGAAGAGGCGCTCAAGCGGCAAGGAAGGCTCACCCCCGCCAGCACCGTCTCGGAATTCGTAGATGCCTACCTAGCCAAGCAGGGGAAGCGCGTGGAACGCTCAACCATGGCTGGATATCGTAGGATGGCAGGCTATATCGCAGATGGCATAGGAGCCACCAAGGTTCGCGCCCTCACGCCGGACATGGTCGAACGTTGGCTGGACGGCCTATCCAAGCACCTCGCGCCTGTAACCGTAAACAAGGCGCTCACCGTCCTAAAGGCCACGCTGAGGTATGCGGTCGACACAAGGGCGCTGGACTACAGCCCAGCCGAGGCCGTGCGACCCGTCAAGAAGCAGAGGATTGAGCCCAACTACCTGGATGCGGCACAGAGGCGCGTCCTCCTGGAGGATTTGGACGCCAACGGATGCGGGGAAAACCGTAACCCCGCCGCCGCGATCGGGATAAAGCTCGCCCTCTTCACCGGAATGAGAGCCGGAGAGATTTGCGGCCTAAAGTGGAACGACGTCGACTTTAAGCATCGAGTCGTACACGTTCGAAGGGCGATAGGACGAGACGAGTCGGGCAGCTATGTGAAGGAAACGAAAAACGGAGGAAGTCGACGCGACATTCCCATGACTGACACTGTCTGCGAAATGCTGAGGCAATACCGCGAGCAACTCTCTCAGAGGCTCTCAGAGGCCGATATTCGGCTCGATGGGAGCATGTACGTACTAGGTGACCCCAACGGCTCGTATTTAACGCCCAGGCTCCTCTCAACGTCGTTCTGGAGGCGTGCAAAGCGCCTGGAACTCAAAGGCTCGCAGGGAAAGCGCCCGACATTCCACGACCTGCGCCATACGTTCGCAACGACGGCGATAGCAGAGGGCGTGGACGTGAAGAGCGTCTCCAGCATCCTGGGACACGCCGACGCTTCCATGACCCTCAACGTCTACGCCTCAGCCGACCCCGAGGCCAAGAGAAACGCTGTCGAAACCGTGACTAACGCACTCTGATGAGGTTGTATCAAAAGTGCAACAAAATGGTTTGTATTAACATTGATACAGCAGGTAGTTAGTGTATAGGGTAAACAATAAATTCTAAATAATGGCTAGAACATAGGTTCGTTTTGCTGTAATATCACTGGAGTACAGAGCAGAGCGAAGAAGCAACGATGTACGCCGTCTCAAGCCGGGAGCGAATTGGAGGAAAAAACCCGGAGGAAAGGAGCAAAGAAGGAGAAAGCACCCGCTTCTACGCGAGCTCGCCCAATATCTATTTGGAGAGGGGTTTCCTTCTTATGCTAAAAGTTGGTAATTTACCTATTGCGCTTACCGTTCACCAGGCAGCTGAGCTGCTCAACCTTTGCGACCGAACCGTTTACCGCATGTGCGTCGACGGCGAACTGAAGGCCGTGAAGCTGCGCAAATCGTGGCGAATCAACCGCGACGCCGTGCTCCAGCTCCTCGGAACGGAGGCGGAATAACCATGGCAGAGAACAGCGGCTCCGAGCGGCTCCTACAGCTCGCGAAGGCATGGACGGAAAACAACCCTGGAGCATGGGAGTATATCGAGCGCCGCGCCCTAGAGGAGATGGACGCGAACCGCCGTATAAGTATCTCCCGATTGGTGGAGGAAGTGAGGGCGCTCAACTGGACGCCGCGCGACGGCGGAGCCTTCAAAATCAACAACTCCTACCAGGCCGCTTTCTCACGCTTTCTCACGGAGAAGTACCCGAGGATGGGAAACTATATCGAGCGTCGCCGCTCGCGATTCGACTCGGTGATGCCAGATGGCAACTAGGCGCATGTTCTCCAGGGAAGTAACCGATTCGGATGCTTTCCTGGAGTTGAGCAGAGACGCCCAGCTGCTCTGGTTTCACCTCGGTATGGTCGCGGACGATGATGGGCTCACGAACTCGGTAAAACGCGTCTTGAGGGTATGCGAGGTGCCGATGGACGCCGTTGAGGAGCTCGAAAGGAAAGGCTTTCTCCTTGATCTGGGCGGAGGAGTCAAAGCCATAGCCCACTGGAAGCAAAACAACTATATCCAAAAAGACCGATATCGGCCAACGAGCTTCAAGGACGCGCTCTCGCGCCTCGAACTCAACGAGGACAAGGTTTATCGAGTTTTAAGAAACCCGGATACAGTCTGTATACAATCCGTATCCGAACCGTATCCGCAGGATAGGCTAGGAGAGGACAGTTTAGAAGAGGATAGGCCAGGGAAGGGTAGCAAAGGAGAGCATGAGGAAAGGGGCTCGGGGGAAGGGATGCGCCTCCCCAGCGCAGACGTCTACCTCTTCAGTCCCGGAACGTATTCCAAGAGTATCCCCTGTCCAGAATGCGGAACGATGTACAAGGCTTTCATCATGCCAGGGGATGAGCTAACGATGCGATTTACTTGCAGTCCATGCGCTAAAAGCTATGTATTCCACAGCGGGGAGATGCCCCGAGAGTACGAGGAGTCCCAATGACAGCCGAATCTTCGCCAGACGAGGACAAACCAGAGGAAATCGTTCGGAGTATCAACGAGCTGATTCCCAGAGACGATTCCGGCAACTCCCCATTCTCTGGATTCGACAGCGTGCCATTTCTCGAAGAATACGAGGAATTCGAGAGAGACACGCGGGAATTTTCGGAGAGGCTCGGGAAATTGATGGGCGAAACGCTTTCATGGCTCGATGAGAAGCTGAGCGGATTCCCGGACATTCCATCGTGAGCGTTACGGCAAAACGAGGGTTTCGAGAGCATAAAAAGGCCGATTCCGGCGCACCGTGGTGCAAAAACATGGTGCAAAACAGGATAGATGGCACTTGAAAAACAAAGCAGGCCAGGCGCTTTATAACGTCTGACCTGCTATTTTGCTCTGGTGCCCCCGGGCGGATTCGAACCGTCGACACCCGCTTTAGGAGAGCGGTGCTCTATCCCCTGAGCTACGGAGGCATGTTGTACTAGTGTAGCAGATTTACGCCACTGCCATGCAGCTCATAGCCACTCTTCGAAGTTACAGTGGAACAGCCTTCCGGAAAGCGTGTCCCACTATCCAGACGAATTCTGGGACGGGCTTTCCGGATGGGGCCTCTCTAGGAAACTACGACCCGGAATTTGAGCTCGAAACGGGAAATGGTTTCCCAAATGAGCCTGTTCCGGAAACTGCATCCCAGAATAGGCGCTCAAACTGGGATGATATTTCCCCAGCGAATCCCGCGAAGAGCTACAGGTAGTCATTGGGGACGCTCTTAAATGACTAGTCGTATAAGAACGTCGCAGGCGACTAGTTGCCTTTGTGGAAAAGGCCTTTGATAACGGAGGGGATGCTCTTGGCGCCCTTGGCCGTCACATCGATAAAGTCGGGCGAACGCACAAGCTTATCCTCGTCGACGTACTTGCGAACTGCGCGAAGCGTCTCTTTGTCGTCGCGCGTCGAAAACGTAAAGTGGCCGTTATCCTTGGTAAAGATAGCAAAACGCGTGATCTTCTTAGTGCCGCGCAAAACCTCGGCGGCAATATAGTCGACCTCGTCCCACGGAATTTGAATAAAATCCTCGGGATTGCGCTCGTTGTAATACTCGAACGCCTTATTGCCCACCATCACGTTACCGTGGCTGGTAAGCCCCATCAGGCAGGTTGCCGGTGTTGCCAGATCGACCGTGCTGTTCTGAGATTGCGCCATGCGCGCCTCGCCCTCCAAATAAAACAATCGGACCGCATCCAGTGTACCCACCGGGTGCGGTCCGTTTCAATGGCTCAAAAGCTCTTGCCTAGCAACTCTCGGTCTTAAGCCGAAGCGCGTTTACATGAAGCCGCAAACGCGACCGATGATACCGACGGCGAAGAGAGCCAGGATGATGACGATCGGGCTGACCTTGTTCTTGAGCAGCTTGCAGACGAACAGCGTCAGGCACACGGCAGCAAGGCCGGGGATGAGCTGATCGAGGTTAGCCTGAAGCGTGGTGACCTTCACCTGATCAAGGGCGGTAGCACCGATGGAGTTGTACATCGTCAGCGCTTCCTTGATGCCCTCGGCACCGGAAGGCAGGTTAGCCCAGTCAATGAAGGCGCCGGCAGACTGCGTGACCTTGGAGACGACAGGGGTGAAGGAGATGGACACCCAGCGCTCGACCAGGGCGCCGATGATGAACATACCCAGGATGGAAGCACCCTCGGTGACCTTGCCCATCAGACCGCCGGAGAGGTCCTTGGCGATGGAGGAGCCGACCTTATAGCCAAACTCCTGCGTGTACCACAGGAAGGCGTAACGGATGATGTTCCACGCGAAGAAGAACAGCAGCGGACCGGCGATGCTGCCGGACAGGGCCAGGGAAGCGCCCAGAGCGCCCAGGATCGGGCGAAGGGTGAACCAGAAGGCGGGGTCGCCGACGCCGGCGAGCGGGCCCATCATACCGACCTTGACGCCCTGAATGGCGACGTCATCGATCGGTGCACCGTTGGCGCGCTCCTCCTCAAGAGCGAGGGTAACGCCAATGACGGGGGCGGAAACATAGGGATGGGTGTTATAGAACTCCAGGTGGCGCTTAAGCGCGGAAATCTGGTCGTCCTTGCTGGTGTAGAGCTTCTTGATCGCAGGGATCATTGCGAAGCACCAGCCGCCATTCTGCATACGCTCGTAGTTCCACGAGCCCTGAAGGAACTGATGACGGAAGCAAACCTTCTTGCGGTCAGCCTTGGTGAGCTGAATCTTGTTCTCTGCCATATGTATCACTCCCCTCCTACTCGTAATCGTTCAGAATGTCGCCGAGCGGGTCACCGGAGCCACCGCCCATGCCGCCACCCTGCTTGGCCAGATCCTTGAGGCCAAGGTAGATGAGGGCAAGGGAGATGCCGATGAGGCCAAGAGCGATCAGCGTGAGCTGAGGGATGGCAGCAAGGACAAAGCCGAGGATGAAGAACGGCCAAGTCTCCTTGGTGGCCATCATGTTGATGACCATGGCGTAACCGACGGAAGCGACCATGCCGCCGCCGACAGCCATGCCGCCGGACAGCCAGTCGGGCATAGCGTTAAGCGCGTTGGTAACTGCCTCGGCCGGGATGATGCACAGAAGTACTGCCGGGATGGCGATACGAAGGCCCTGCATGAGGATGGCGGCGTACTGCCAGCGCTCGATGCCGGAGAAGTCGCCCTTCTCGGCGCAACCGTCCATGGCGTGAGCGATAGCGGTAGCCAGGGTACGGCAGATCATGGTCAGGAACAGACCAGCGACCGACAGCGGGACGGCGACGGCGATGGCGGCGGTAACGGCCTTGGCCGAATCGGTGGCGCCACCGTTGAGGGCGAGCACCATGATAATCGAAGAAGCGACCGAGGCCAGAGCGGCGTCAGGCGCGACGGCGGCGCCGACGTTAGCCCAGCCAAGGGCCATCATCTGGAGCGAACCGCCCAGGAGGATGCCCTCCTGAAGGTGACCGGTTACGAGACCGATAAGCGTGCATGCCACGAGCGGCTGATGGAACTGGAACTCATCCAGAATGCCTTCCATACCGGCAAGCAACGCGACAATCGCAACAAGCAGAATAGTGATTGCAGACATGTATCGGACCCTCCTTTACTATGCTTGAGCGGCCAGTTCGGCCTTAGCTTTCTTCAACATGGCGTCGAGATCCTCGGAGGAATCCGAAGGAACCTTGCGGACCTCGAACTTGACGCCCTTGGCCTTGAGGGCCTCGAGAGTCTTAACGTCGTCATCGCCCATAGCGACGGCGTTGGTGACGACGACCTTGCCCTTGGAGTGAGCCATGGAACCGATGTTGACTTCCTTGATGTCGACGCCGGCCTCGATAGCCTTGAGAAGATCCTGCGGGTTCTCAAAGAGCAGCATGGCCTTGGTGTCACCAAAGCGCGTGTCCTTGACAACCTCGGCCATCTTCTTGATGGGCACGACGTTGGCATGGACTCCCGGAGGGGCAGCCTGCTCGATCATGGTCTTGCGGAGCTCGTCGTGAGCAACGCCGTCGGAAACCACGATGATGCGGTTGGGGTTGATCTGCTTGGTCCACGTGGTGGCCACCTGACCATGCAGCAGACGGGTGTCGATACGGACGTGGGCGATCTTGATGTGCCCATCGCCGATGACTGTTCCCGGAGGGATGGCGCCTGCAGGAGCAGCGGCGGCCGTGGCCGGCTTCTTCTCCTCGGGCTCCAGAGACTCGGGCTTGACGCGCACGCCAGCCTTAGCCTCAGTCACGAGATGTTTTGCGATCGCATGTGCAGTGTTCTTTGCGTCAAAGCGCTGCGAATATGCCTCGATGAGCATAGGCAGGTTGACACCGGTGACGATAGCCCAGGAATCGTGGCCCTCGATGAGACCGCTGATCTGGTTGAACGGCGTGCCGCCCCACAGATCAACGAGGAAGAGCACCTGCTCCTGGTCCTCGAAGGAAGCGATTGCTTCCTCGACCTTGGCACGGAAGTCGTCGGGGCCCATGCTCGGCTCGAGCGAGACCACGGCCACAGACGGCTGATCGCCAAAGACCATCGAGCCCGTCTGCTTGATTCCGGCTGCCAAGTCCCCGTGGCTAGCAAGAACAATACTTACCATCACATAACCTCCTCTTTGTCTACGTATTTCCTACACGACATGAAAGGAGTATACCTGTTCGTCCTGTAAAATTATAGAGAAAAATGCGAATGGTTGGATAATTTGTTTAAACGTCTAGGTTTGTTACAAGTTGATTACGTTACTGCCTTTTGACGGATTACACGCCAAGGCGTCACTTATCAAGCCATTCATTTTACAGATACAAGCAGACTGTTCACTAATATCGATTTTAGGCAAGCGCAAACGCGCTTGTACTGCCGCTATTTTGTTTAAACAGACATGACTTGACTAACCGAAGCAAATATCTTTAGAACTCTAGCCCATGTAGCCATTGGATGTTAGGCGATGTGGAGAGGGTTGGCGGCGTCGACGGCGTCGGAGGGGTCATCGGGAACAGTGTCTGCCAGGTCCTCGTCGGGGGTCTCGATCTGCTTGATCATGACCTCCCGGCCCTGCAGCAGGTACGTCTCGCCGCTGCCGCAATGGGGGCAGGTCTTGCCGTGCTCGACTGTCGCATAGTTACGGCCGCACGCCTCGCAATGCGTCACGGCCTCGACAGGCTCCACAATAAGCTCCGCACCCTGCGCGATGGGCTTTTTATCTGCCGCCCAGCGCCAAGCGTCGAGCAGCAAGTCGGGAACGACGCCCGAGACCTCGCCCAGCAGCAGCGTGACGCTCGAAACGCGACTCACGCCATTGGCGCGCGCCACGTTCTCGACATCGCGAATGATGTGGTAAACGATTCCCAATTCATGCAAGGCAAAAACCCTTCTGCAGCAGTTGATACGATGTCAATCCATATATCAGCGAGCGGCGATCCAGGTGCCCCAGGTTGCCCCGAAACAAGGCGTCCGCTGGGCCTTTGCCCGCAGCGCCGCAGTTGAGGGGCAAGACGGGGTGTCTGGGCGCCGCGCAGCGTCGGCAGTGCCGCCGTTCGTTAGAACGGCGGCACCTCATTACTTCTTCCCGAATTTGATCTTGATGGCACGCTTGAGCGCGTACTTGCCCAAGCTGGGGAGCTTTTGCTCGTATTTGACCATCGTGGAGCACTCGGGGCGGTCGCGATCCAGGTGGATGGCATCGAACGCGCACTTGGTAGTGCACAGACCGCAGCCGATACACTTGTTGGGGTCGACGATCGAGGCGCCGCAACCCAGACAACGGGCGGTCTCGGCGCGTACCTGCTCTTCGGTAAAGGTCTCGACGTACTCGCTAAAGGGCTCGGCCTTCTCGCGCTCGCGGTCCACGTGGGCAACCTCGCGACTCGCGTTGTCGTAGCTCTCGATCACGACATCGTCGCGATCGAGCGCGATGTAGCGGCGCTGGTTGCGGCCGATGGTGAGCGTGGAGCCCGGTTGCACAAAGCGGTGGATGGACACGGCGGCCTCGTGACCGGCAGCGATGGCGTCGATGGCAAAGCTCGGACCGGTGTAGACGTCGCCGCCCACAAAGATGTCGGGCTCGGCGGTCTGGTAGGTCTGAGGATCGGCAAGGGCACCCTGGCCACGGCCAAGCTCCACCTTGGAGCCAGCCAGCAGGTCGCCCCACACGATGGACTGACCGATCGACATGACCACGCGGTCGGCGTCGACACGACGCAGGTCGTTCTCGTCGTACTCGGGCGCAAAACGGCCCTCGTCGTCAAAGACGCGCGTGCAGCGCTTAAAGGTAATGCCACATACGCGACCGGCCTCGTCCAGATGGACCTCCTTGGGGCCCCAGCCGCAGCTGATGTGGGCGCCGTCCTCAACGGCCTCACGACGCTCCTCCTCGCTGGCGGGCATCTGGGCCTCGCTCTCCAGGCAGAACATCTCAACGTGCTCGGAACCCAGACGGCAGGCGTTGCGCGCGACGTCGATAGCCACGTTGCCGCCGCCCACCACGATGGTGCGGCCGGGCAGCGCGTCGATCTTGCCACTGTTGACCTTGCGCAAAAAGTCGACGGCCACGGTCACGTCCTCGGCATCCTCGCCCGGAATACCGGCGAGGCGGCCGCCCTGGCAGCCGATGGCAACATAAAAGGCCTTAAAGCCCTGCTCGCGCAGCTCGTCGAGCGTCACATCGCGACCGACCTCCACGCCATAGCGGAACTCGGCGCCCATCAGGCGAATGACCTCGACCTCGGCCTCGATAACATCCTTCTGCAGCTTAAAGCTGGGAATGCCATAGGTGAGCATGCCGCCCGGGCGCTCATTCTTCTCGAACACGACGGGCTTGTAGCCCTTCTCGGCCAGGTAGAAAGCGCAGGACAGGCCGGCCGGACCGGCACCGATGATGGCGATCTTCTGGTCGAAGCCGCCGGCGCGCGTCGGGGTCACCACAGGTGGGACATAGCGGGTCGCGGCATCCAGATCGCGCTGGGCGATAAACTTCTTGACCTCGTCGATGGCCACGGCCTCGTCCACGCGACCGCGGGTGCAGGCATCCTCGCAGCGGCGATTGCACACACGGCCGCAGATAGCGGGCAGCGGGTTCTCGCGCTTGATGAGCGCTAGCGCCTCGTCATAGCGGCCCTGCGCCGCGAGCTTCAGATAGCCCTGAACAGCAATGTGCGCGGGGCAGGCCGTCTTGCAGGGCGCGGTGCCGGACTCGTGCGTCTCGATGCGGTTGTCGTTGCGGTAGTTGGGCGACCACTTGGTGTGGTCCCACTTGGTGGCATCGGGCAGTTCCTGGCGCGGATACTCGGGCACCTGTCCGCCGGCCTTTTTGCTGCAGAGCTTCTGGCCGAGCTTGGCGGCACCGGCCGGGCACACCTCAACGCAGCGACCGCAGGCCACGCACTTGTCCTTCTCGACCTTGGCGACATAGGCCGAGCGCGACAGGTTGGGCGTGTTGAACAGCTGCGAGGTGCGTAGGGCGTAGCACACGTTGACGTTGCAGTTGCAGATGGCGAAGATCTTGTTCTCGCCGTCGATATTGGTGATCTGGTGCACAAAGCCGTTGTCCTCGGCCTGGCGCAAGATGTCATAGACCTCCTCACGCGTCACATAATGGCCGCGGTCGGTCTCAACCACATAGTCGGCCATATCGCCCACGGCAATGCACCAGTCGGCGGGGTCGTCGGCGCAGCCCTCGCCCATCACACGACGGCTCGCGCGGCAGCTGCAGATGCTGGCGGCATATTTGCCATCGTATTTGTCGAGCCAATGCTCGATATGCTCGATCGGCACCGAGGTGCTCGAAGCATCGATAGCCTTCTCGACCGGAATGACGTGCATGCCGATGCCGGCGCCTCCGGGCGGCACCATCGGCGTGGCTTTGGACAGCGGCCCCTTGGACGCCTGCTCAAAGAACTTGGCATAGACCGGATGCTCCTCGAGCTGGCTCACGCGCATGTTGAGGAACTCGGCGGAACCCGGCACCAGCATGGGCAGTACCCACTGCTTGGCGCGCTCGGGATTTTCCCAGTTGTACTCGAGCAGACCCGTGTAGCTCATGTCGTCGAGCATCTTCTCGATCTGGGCCTCGGGCATGCCGGTGAGCTTGGCCATCTCGGGCAGCGTATAGGGACGGCGCATCTTCATCTTGCAGAGCACTTCGGCCTGCTCGTCGGTTGCGGCCTCGGCAAACGACCAGTACTCGTAGCCCAGCAGCTCGTCGCGATGCAGCAGACGGTTGGTGCAATGCTCGCACAGCTTGACAATGGCCTCGCGCGGATGCTCCGGCAGCGGCGGCACGAACTCCGAACCGATGTCGGGCTCGGTGTAGCTAATTCCCGGTCCGTTGAGAATCATGGTTGTCCCTTCTCTTGCCGCAGCCCAACGAGGCCGCAGCGCCCCTCTTTTTTGCAGGCCGGGCATGCCCCCATGCCGTTCACCCGCCATTGTTGACATTATGTCAAAAATAGTATTGACGAACCGTCAACAATATTCAAGACTATTAGGCGAACGGTCGGGCCCAAACGGATGAAAGGCGGCAAGCGCATGAGCGATAACGCAGCGAACACCCCCGTGGCCGACGCCGTCCCCACGCCCGACAGCGCGGCAAAGCGCCTGACAGGTGACGAGCGCCGTCGCGAGATTCTCGCTGCCGTGCGCGCCGTGAGCTCCGAGCTGGGCGTGTCCCATCTATCCGTCTCGGCCGTGACCAAGCGAGCCGGCTGCACGCGCTCGCTGTTCTACCACTACTTCATCGACATGGACGCCGCCGTCACCGCCGTCATGGACGAGGCAATCGACGGTTTTATCTCCGAGCTCGAGCAGTGGAATGCCAGCCGCATCGTCGGTGATATCGAGGGCGCACTCGACACCGTCGCCCCGCTCTTTAAGCGCCTGGTTGTGAGCGGCCACGAACTGCCGAGCACGCTCACCTCGAGCAGTGGCGCGCTCTACGGCGGCTTTCTGCACAACGTGGTCCAGCGCGTGGCGCAATACATCTGCGACACCACCGTGGTGGACTTTGTCGCTCATCATGACCTGCGCATCGACCATGTCTACGAGACGTTTTACACCCTCATCATGGGGCTGTTGATGTACATCCGCACGCACCCCGATGTGCCCGACGAGACGGTTAAGGAGATTATCGCCTCGACGCTCCACATCGAGGGCTACACCGCCAAGTATCCCGAGCGCAAGCCCAGGAACTGATGACATTTGGCCAAACTGCCCGCGACGGAAGAGGGGCCGCGGGCGTATGAAAGGAGAGCAGCATGCTGTTCGATGTTTGGGGTAGCGATACCCTTATCCACTGGGCCGGCTGGGCGATGGTCTTTATCGGCTTGATCGTACTCAACGAGGTCGGCCGCCGTACCAAGCTCGGTGCGGCCATCATCTTTGGCGTGGCTCCGCTGGCCATGACCATCTACTGCATCGCCATCGCCGTCGGCGTTTCGCAGGGTGCCGAGTGGGCGCTCACCAACCCCACCCATGTATACCAGAACAGCTGGTTCCATTACGCCAAGGTATACGCAGCGCTGGCCGGCTGCTGGGGCTTCATTGCCATTAAGTACCAGTGGGGCAAGATCGGCAAGGCGCATTGGTTCCGCGCATGGCCGTTTGTGATCGTCGCCATCAACATCTTGATCGCCGTCGTGTCCGACTTTGAGAGCGCCTATCACTTCTTTGTCCTGGGCGAGTCCACCTGGGTTACCTCCGAAGGTGCTACGCAGCTGGCCGGCTGGAACAACGTGTTCAACGGCATCGCCGGTATCATCAACATCTTCTGCATGACCGGTTGGTGGAGCGTCTACGCCTCCGAGGACAAGACCGACATGCTGTGGCCCGACATGACCTGGGTCTACATCATCGCCTACGACATCTGGAACTTCTGCTACACCTACAACTGCCTGCCCACCCACTCCTGGTTCTGCGGCTTTGCGCTGCTGCTGGCGCCCACCGTCGCCGCCTTTATCTGGAACAAGGGCGGCTGGATCCAGAACCGCGCCTTTACGCTGGCCATTTGGTGCATGTTTGCCCAGGTGTTCCCGTACTTCCAGGAGGAGTCCATCTTTGTGACCCACTCCACGCTCGACCCCGGCGCCGCTACCGCGGTCTCGATCGTCGCACTGGTCGCCAACATCGCCGCGATCATCTACATCGCCTACCGCGCCAAGAAGCTCGGCCGCAATCCCTACAAGCAGGATGTCTTTGAGGGCACCAGCGATTGGGAGAAGGCTACCGCTCGCCGCGCCAAGGTTGATTACGCGCACGCCGAGTAACGCGCCTGACGCAAACACCGCTTGAGCACGAAGCAGCGTAACCGGCACCGCGCAACTCAACGCACTGCAGAGCCCCCGGAATGTGATTCGTTCGCGTTCCGGGGGCTTTTGCTGCCGCGAGGATGCGGCTGATCGATACGCTCGGGTTAAATCGGATCTTATATTTCGTATGCGCTTTATATGGCTCCATTTTTGGGTACAGTGTTGAGCCGATATTGCATTGGGGGACATATGAGCGATGAGACATGTGGCCGCGAGGATGCGGCCCAGGATGCGGAAGCATGTGCCGAGGCCCTGGAGAGCCTTGACCGGATTGCGCTAGACGAGGTCACGTTTGACGAGACGTTTGTCGATATGCAGGATGAGCCGCGCGCAGACACCTTGGCCTTAGCAGACACGGAACAGAGCGCAAGCAATGACGCCGAGGCCGTTGCTGACGACACCGGCGAGCACGTTGCCGGCTCGGATGGCGCCGACCCCAACGACGATGCTGAGGAGGCGGATGATACGCCCGTCGATGACGCGGACGCGACGTTTCAGCCCAAATCCGAGGCAAATGACCAGACGAACCCTGACTCCGGCGAAGAAACTACGCTGCTCAGCGGCTTGCCGACCGATGACTCGCTCACCCGCGAGCTTCCTGGCCTGGGTTCTGCGCCGGCCGTCGACGAGACCATCGCCATGGGCGATATTCCCCTGCCGTCCGTTCCCTCGGCACGCGAAGCCAAGGCTCGCCATCACAAGATGTCGCCCAAGCGACGCAATTTGATGGTTGCCGGCGTCGTTGCCGCCGCGCTCGTTGCCGGCGGCGCGGGCTATGCCGCTTGGAACGGATACCAACAAGAACAGGCCGCCGTCGCTGCCGTCAACGCCCACACCATGATGTCGGTGCAGATTGGCGTACATGCCGCAGGGCTCGACTGTTCCACCGGCTCCAAGATCCCCGTGCAGGTGAGCGGGCAAGACTCTGACGGCTCCTCCGTGAGCGAAACGCTCTACGTTGATGAGCACGGTCGCGGTATTAAGCTGCTGCCTGGCGACTATACGCTCTCCATCGCTGGGTCCCCCATCGCAGCCGACGGTACCATTTACACCGTGCCAACCACCAAGGCGCAGGTTAGCGTAAAGAGCGACGGGCAGGACCTGAGCGCTCAGGCATCCTTTAAGCTTAAGGTACCTTCGGCAGACACGGTGACCGACGACCAGATCGATGCCGCGGCCAAGTACGCCGAGGAGGGCGGCGCGAGCTCTGCCGCGGTCGCAAAGGTGCTCCAGCAGGCGGCAACCGCGCGCCGTGACGCCGCCGTCAATGCCATGAGTTCCCGCGAGGCGCAGGCGGCCCGCGACGCCGATGCTCGGCATAAGGCAACGAACCTGTATCAGCTCGATATTCCCGTTGAGTGGTACGGCAAAGTCGCGACTTGGCAAAACGGCAATACGCTGTGCATCTATCTTGCCAGCGACAGCAATACGCCAATCGTGACGCTTGTCGCAGTGCGCGACGGCGAGAGCTTTGCGCCCGATAAGGGCGATACGGTTTTGGGTGCGGCAAGCCTTGGCAACGGCTACACGGTCTACGCCAGCGGCCCCGTCTATCCGTTTGTGGTGCCCCAGACCATCAACGGGCGCACGCAAGACCCCGTGTCGACCTACCCCATGGGCACTGCCATTGAGCTTGTCGAGCTTACAACCGGCAACCGCTACACCTATAGCCAGATCAAGAACGTACTGGTCGGCAAAGACGGCAAAGCCGACGCCGCGACCAAACTCGAGACCGACTACCTCGCCCAGATTCTGATGCCAAGCATCAAAGCCCAGGACTAGCCGGCCGCAGCGAGGGTAGCTAATTTGGGACGGGGCTTTTTTAGCTGCCCCGACCGTTAATCGACTAAACCGGCACATTACCAGCCGGGGCAGCTAAAAAAGCCCCGTCCCAAATTAGCTACCCTACAGGAGTTAGCGCCACGGATCGGCTTCGAACAGCGGCTCGCGCTCGGGGCGGCGATCGCTGTAGGGATCGTAACCGTCATCGTCCTCGTTCTCGGCGCGGATATAGGGGTCGCGCGGCTTGGGCGCGGGTTTGGGAGAAGTCTTCGGTGCGACCGGCGCGACGGGCGCCGCCTCAGCCGCCGGTGCGTTCGTCTTGTTCTCGTCTTTCATCTGCATAGCTCCTTGCCATGTACTCATGTTCAACACCATCGATTGTCGCACGAAAAAGGGCGGCGGACCCCATTGGATCCGCCGCCCTTGGCGTTTGGCTCAAAAGGTAGATTCTAAGGCATGGCCCAACAATCTACTCGGCGTCGGGCACCTCGTAGGTGGCAGACGGCGTGTTATCGCACACGACGGTAAAGGCACCGTCCTTGTCGACGTCAACCGTCACCTGATCGCCCTCGCGCACCGTACCGTCGATGATAGCGGCCGCGATGGCATCCACGACCTCGCGCTGCACCAGACGCTTGAGCGGACGGGCACCAAAGACCGGGTCCAGACCGCCCACGGCGAGCATCTGCTTGGCCGCCGGGGTGATGGCAAGCGTCATGCGCTCCTTGGCCAGACGTGCGCGGACGTCGGCAAGCTGAATATCGACGATCTTTTCGATCTGCGCCATGCCGAGCGGATGGAACACCACGATATCGTCGATACGGTTGAGGAACTCGGGACGGAAAGTCTGAGCCATGGCAGCGTCAACCTGATGGCGCATCTCCTCCTCGTCCTTGCCCGAAAGATCGGCGATAGCCTTGGAGCCCACGTTGGACGTCATGATGATGATCGTGTTCTTGAAGGACACCTGACGACCCTGACCGTCGGTCAGACGACCGTCGTCGAGCACCTGCAGCAGCACGTTGAAGACATCCGGATGAGCCTTCTCCATCTCGTCGAGCAAGATCACGGAGTACGGACGACGGCGCACGGCCTCGGTGAGCTGCCCGCCCTCGTCGTAACCCACGTATCCCGGGGGCGCACCGATCAGACGCTGGACGCTGAACTTCTCCATGTACTCGGACATGTCGATACGCACGAGCGCGCGCTCGTCGTCGAACAGGCACTCGGCAAGCGCCTTGGCGAGCTCGGTCTTGCCCACGCCGGTGGGGCCCAGGAAGAAGAAGCTGCCGATGGGCTTGTCCGGATCGGAAAGGCCCGCACGGCTGCGACGCACGGCCGCGGCCACGGCGGAGACGGCCTCGTCCTGCCCGATGACGCGCTTATGCAGCTCACCCTCCAAGCCCTTCAGCTTGTCGAGCTCGCCCTGCATCATCTTGGACACGGGCACGCCGGTCCAGGCACTCACAACCTCGGCGATCTCATCGGAGGTCACCTGCTCGTTGAGGCCCTCGCCGTCCTGCTGCTTTTGCGCCTCGAGCGCAGCCTCAGAATCCTGAATCTGCTGCTGCAGACCCGGAATCACGGAGTAGCGCAGCTCGGACGCACGGCCCAGGTCGCCGTTGCGCGTCGCGCGCTCCTCTTCGCTCTTGGCCTCGTCGAGCTGGCCCTTAAGCTCCTGCACGTGGTCGATGGCGTTCTTCTGGTTGAGCCAGCCGGCCTTTTGCACGTTGAGCTTTTCCTGGACCTCGGCAATCTCTTGGCGCAGGGCCTCCAGACGCTCCTTGGAGGCGTCGTCGGTCTCCTTCATGAGCGCCTGCTCTTCGATCTGCAGCTGGGTGAGCTGACGCGTGGTGGCGTCAATCTCGACCGGCATGCTGTCGAGCTCCATGCGCAGACGGCTTGCGGCCTCATCGACCAGGTCGATGGCCTTGTCGGGCAGGAAGCGGTCGGCGATATAGCGATCGGAGAGGTCGGCGGCAGCCACGAGCGCGCTATCGGTGATGTGTACGCCGTGGAAGATCTCGTACTTCTCCTTGAGGCCACGCAGAATCGAGATGGTGTCCTCGACGGTAGGCTCGCTCACCATAACGGTCTGGAAACGACGGGCGAGCGCCGCGTCCTTCTCGATGTACTTGCGGTATTCGTCGAGCGTGGTCGCGCCGATTGCATGCAGGTCGCCACGGGCGAGCGCCGGCTTGAGGATGTTGCCGGCGTCCATGGAGCCCTCGGTAGCACCCGCACCCACGATGGTGTGGAGCTCATCGATGAACAGGATGACCTTGCCCTCGGATTTTTGCACTTCTTTGAGTACGGCCTTCAAGCGGTCCTCGAACTCGCCGCGGTACTTAGCGCCGGCGACCAGCGCGCTCATGTCGAGCTCGATGAGGTCGCGGTCGCGCAGGGTGCTCGGCACGTCGCCGGCCACGATACGCTGGGCGATACCCTCGACGATGGCCGTCTTGCCGACGCCCGGCTCACCGATGAGCACGGGGTTGTTCTTGGTGCGACGGGACAGGACCTGGATGGTACGACGGATCTCGTCGGTACGGCCGATGACCGGATCGAGCTTGCCGGCGCGGGCCAGGTCGCAGATGTTGCGACCGTACTGCTCCAGCGCCTCAAACTGAGTCTTGTCCTCGGCAGACGTCACGCGGTCATCGCCACGCAGTTCCTCGTAGACCTGCTCGATGCGCTCCTTGGTGACGCCAGCGGCGTTGAGCACGCGGCCCGCGTCGCCCTTGTCCTCGGCAAGGGCCATGAGCAGATGCTCGGTCACCACGAAGCTGTCCTGCATCTTGGAGGCCTTCTTCCCGGCCTTCTCGATCACGCGGACGAGCTCGTTGGACAGACCCATCTGCTGGCCCTCGCCCGAGACCTTGGGCGCCCGGTCGATCGCTTCCTGCGTGGCGCGCGAAAGCTGAGCCGGATCGGCACCGATGCGCTCGATGATCACGGAGATATTGCGCTCGCCGGCACCCAGCAACGCCGACAGCAAATGGATGGGCTCGACGGCACCGGCCTGGGCATCTTCGGCGATGCTCATGGCGTTCTGCAGCGCCTCGCGCGACGTCATGGCCAACTTATCGATTCTCATACAATCACCTCTCCTGGGGTGTCGCCGTATCTTCAAGCCGAAACGGAACCCGAACCGCTCGAGCCCCGCGCCGTTGAAGATCCGGCCGCCGCCCTACGGGGCGGCTTTTCGTTGTTCGAGATGTATTGTTGCCATGTTACGCGTGTTTATACACAAATCTAAGTGTCTCTATATAAGATTTTCTAAGTGACATTGTTTCGATTTGCTATTACGCGAGAAAAACCATTCAATGATCGGGTTATAGATATGGTATCAGCCATAGGTACTTTCGCTTTTCAGTCACCTCATGAAGATCGGCTGAATACCTCCCCATTTCTAAAACGTGCGACCTGGGGAAACGTCGTTCTCAACCCGACCGCTACTCGGAATGCAAGCAATCAGTGACTGAAAACCGAAAGTGTCTACTGCAAACCGCATTTTTCAAGACAAAAAAGCGGGGTTTCGACGCATATCGCCGGAACCCCGCTCCGAAGCGTATTGCCCTATCGCGTTAGGCGACGTTCTCAGCGCCGTTGGCGAAGACGCCCATAACGTGCTCGAACGTCTTGCACAGCTCCTCATATGCCGCAACGGTGACGTTGTGGTAGTACGGCACCGACCCGGCAGCACGCAGGTCGTCGACCACCTTGGCCACGCGCTCGCCGGCGAACTTGGAGCCGTAGGTGAAGTAGTTCACCTTGCGGATGCCCGCGTCGATCGCCTTATGGTAATCGGCGTCGGAAACCCCGGAGCCGCCGTGCATGACCAGCGGCGTCAGCGTGCGCTTGCGGATCTCCTTCAGCACGTCGAACGAGAGATGCGGCTCACCCTTGTACAGGCCGTGGGATGTGCCGAACGACACAGCCAGGATATCCGTCCCGGTCTGCGCGATGAAGTCGTTGGCCTGGTCGGGATCGGTGTAGATCGCCGGGCCCTCGCCGTCGTTCTCGTCCTCGTGGCCGGCGCCCATCTCGCGGGCACCCATGGACCCGAGCTCGCACTCAAGGCCGCAGTCGTACCGATGGCACATCTCGGCCGCGCGATGCCCCAGCTCGACGTTGCGCTCGTAAGGCAGCGTGGAACCGTCGAACATGGCGCCGGTGAAGCCCATCTCGAGCGCGCGGCGCATGTAGGAGAGGTGCTCGCAATGGTCGAGGTGCACGCAGACGGGAGCCGTCGAGCGCTCGGCCAGCGCCACCATCACCGGGCCGATCGCATCGAGCGGGGTGATGGACTCGTGCCCCTCGGCGTGATCGATGATGACGGGGAGGTGCAGCTTTTCCGCCGTGTCGATGGCCGCGCGCACGCTCTCGAGGTTCGGCGAGTTGAAGGCGCCGACGGCCATGTTGTTCTGCTCGGCTATTGCCGTGATATCGCGAAGATTGACCAGCATTGTGATCGTTTCCTTTCGGAGATAAACGGTGCGGAGCGAGGGCTGGCCCCGCCCCGCGCAAACGAACGGATACTACTTCTTGTCGTGACGCTCGCCGCTGATCAGGCCGACCTCGGGGGCACCCTCGGGAATCGTGGGATCAGGAACCTTGTTCTTGGAGAGCGCGGTCGCGACGAACGGGAACAGGATGGCGACAGCGGAGATGACGTAGATCGGCATCGGGCCCATCTGGGCGAGCGCGCCCAGGATGATGGACACGACGTTGAAGTCGGCATCGGAGAAGAAGGTCGTGGCGTACTCGGACAGGCCGGCGGCGCTGAGGATCGACGTCGTGACGATCGGCGTCCAGGTCATGATGAAGCCGACGATGAACGGCCCGAGCAGAGCACCCTTGCGGCCGCCGGTGACGTTACCGAAGATGGCAGCCAGACCGCCGCAGAAGAAGTGGAACACGATACCCGAGGCGAACAGGACGACCGGCAGACCGCAGGCGATCTGGATAGCCATGGCTACCACGCCGCCCAGCATGGAGACGAGGAAGCCGGCGATGAGCGCGTTGCTCGTGCCCTTGAACAGCACGGCGAAGGGGTAGGCAGGGACGGAGTTGGGAACGAGCTTGTCGGAGAAGCCGCGGAACGCCGGGGTGATTTCCTCGAGCAGGACGTTGACGCCGGCGACGAGGACGAAGATGCCGCCTGCGAAGTTCAGTGCCTGGAAGAACGCCCAGACCCACTCATTCTGGCCGGCAGCCAACTTGGCAACGGCGCTCTGGGGAGCGAAGCCGGTCACCAGGAAGAACATGATGGCCATGACAAGGGAGACGGAAACGTTCGAGTCGGACAGGAAGTTGAGCGCCTTGGGGAAGTTGAGCTCCTCGATGGACGCGGAGTTCTTGCCCACGAGCTTACCGAGCTTAGCGGAGAACCAATAGCCGATGGTGCCGAAGTGCGCGAACGAGCAGTTGTCGCCCGTGATCTTCTTCATGGGCTCGTGGACCATGGCCGGGAACGTCGCGAGGATCGCGCCCAGGATGAGGGAGCCGCAGATGATGGCGGGAACGGTGTCCAGGCCGGCGACCATCAGGAACGGGGTGATGGCGCATGCCATGTACAGCGCGTGGTCGGAGCTCAGGAAGATGAACTTGAACTTGGTGAAGCGCGCGAGCACGATATCGAGCACCAGGCCGAACACGAAGATGAAGGTCGCGATCGTTCCGAATTTGCCGAGCGTGATGCCCATTCCGGCTTCATTGGACGGAACGATACCGGTCATATGGAACGCGGCCTCGAACAGCGTGGAGAAGCTGCTGAGCGCATTGCAGATGAGGGTCGCGCCGGCGGACAGGATGACCATGCCGAGCATGGCCTTGACCGTACCGGTGATGATCTCGGTGGCCGGCTTCTTCAGCGCGAGCAGGCCGACGAGAACGACCAGGCCGGCGATGACCGCCGGCTGACTGAGCAGGTCTTTCAGAAAGTCCATAAGGGATCCCTTCTGGTCGATAGCGGAGTGGCGCGGTGCGGAAAGGAACACCGCGCCAGATGGGAATGGGGATCGGGGCGATGCGCCCCGTCAGGTAAACTAGCCCTGCAGGATCTCCTTCTGCATGCGGTAGAGCTTCTTGTACTTCTCGTACTGCTCAGCGTAGAAGGCGACGTTCTTGGGATCGGGATAGAACGTCTTCTTGGGCGTGTTCATGGCGTGCATGGCCTCGTGGTAGTCCTTGAAGATGCCGCTTGCCACGCCGCCCATGATGATGAGGCCGAGCGTGCCGGCGTTCTTGACCTTCATGACCTCGATGGGCAGGTTCCAGACGTCGGACTTGATCTGCATGCGCAGGTCGGAGACCGAGCCGCCGCCCGTGGCGCGCAGGGCGTTGATCTTGACGCCGCCCTCGGCCATGGTGTCGATGTTGACCTTGAGCTCGTAGGCCAGGCCCTCGCACAGGCCGCGGAAGAACGTGCCCTTGTCGGTGTTGCGGTCCATACCGATCATGGCACCCTTGGAGTAGGGGTCCATGTACGGCAGGGCGGCACCGGAGAGGTGCGGCAGGAACAGCAGGTTGGTGGGCTCGGACGGTGCCTCCTGGTCGAAGATGTCGTAGACGCTTTGGCCCGTGACCTCGGCAGCGTGCTGCTCGGAACGGCCGAACGTGTCCTTGTACCAGGCGATCAGCGCACCACCGTCGAAGATGTACGCGTAGGTGGTGAACAGGTCGTCCATGTAGGGGACGAGCGGGTAGTTATGGGACGCGTTGACGGCCACGTCGACCTGGTCCTGCTTGAAGATCGGCAGGATGCAGTCGACCGTGCCGGTGCCGTTGCACGCGATGCCGGGTTCATCGACCGCGCCGCCGATGCCGGCCGCGATCTGGTCATGGGTGCCGATGACGACCTTGATGTCGTGATAGCTCAGGCCGAGCTCCGTGGCGAGCGCGGGATCGAGCTCCCCCACGACCGTTCCCATGGGAACCGGCTTGGGGAAGATGCGGGCGTCGAGGCCGGCTGCCTCGATGATGTCGTTGTCCCAGTCCTTGGCGTGGACGTTGAAGCAGAGCGTGCGTGCCGAAAGCGCGTAATCGGAGCTTGCGATGCCGCCGGTCAGGCGATAGGTGATGAACGCGCCGCCGGGCAGGATCTTGTCGATGCGGCTGTAGATCTCCGGAGCCTCCTCGTGGATCCACATGAGCTTGGACAGCGAGTAGGTCAGCGCCGGCTTGAGCGACGTCTTCTCGGTGATCGCCTCGTCGGAGATGCGGTTCTTGAGGCGCTCCATCTCCTCGGTGCCGCGGATATCGGTCATGGTCATGAAGTTGGTCAGGACGTTCTGGTCCTTGTCGACCGTGGTGAACGCCTCACCGAACGAAGACGCCGCCACCGCGAAGACCTTTTCGGAAGTCTTCGAGAGCGCTTCCTTCATCGTCGCCTTGGTAGCGTCCCAGACCTGGTTGGCGTTGAGCTCGAAATAGCCCGGCTGAGGCATCAGTGTCGGGTATGCACGGTACGCCTCCGAGATAACGCCGCCGCGGTCATCGGCAATCGTGCATTTGACGCCGGAAGTTCCGACATCAAGACCCATCAGTGCCATTATGTCCTCCCTCTTGTCATGCGAGCTGCGCTGTGCCTGCGCCCGGCAATTCGATTATCGATTGCTTTCGTTTACGCTCGCGTTCTCTGCTGTATATTATTATTCGTTTTCGTTTATGTGTGCTTTGACGATGGTTCTTGCTTTGTAAACGGTCGATTTCCATCGGTAAACGGCAATGAGGGGTCAATTGGTCCATAATGGACAAAGATACGAAAACAAACGAAAACGCGGAGGACCCCATGGATACGGAGAAATACACCGGTGACCGCAACCTGTTCGCCGAGGAACGCCGTCGGCGCATCCTCGACATGCTCTCCTCCGATTCCCGCGTCCTGGTGAGCGACCTTTCCGAGCGTTTCGGCGTGTCCGCCGCCACGCTCCGCAACGACCTACGCGACCTCGAGGGGGCGGGGCTCCTCCGCCGTACGCACGGCGGCGCCGTGCCCATCGAGACCAAGGCCGTCGAGCTTTCGGCAGACATCGCCCAGGCCGAGAACAGCAACGCGAAAAGCGCCATCGGCCGTGCCGCCGCCGCGCGCGTCGAAGAGGGGGACGTGATCTTTTGCGACTCCGGGTCGACGACCGTCGAGATGATCCGCGCGCTCCCTGCCCTGCAGGACCTCACCGTCATCACCAACGACGCGACCATCGTCTTCGAGACCGAGCAGCGCCTACCCAGCTGCCGCATCATCGCGCTCGGTGGCATCGTACGCAACGGCTTCCACTACACCATGGGGGCGGCAACCGTCGACCAGGTATCACGCCTCAGCGCGACCAAGGCGTTCGTGGCGTCGAGCGCGTTCTCGTTCGACCGCGGCTTCTCGACGCATACCGTCGACCTCTCCCTGTTCAAGCGCAAGCTGATCGAGCGTTCCCGCGAGGCCTACGTCCTCATGGACGCAAGCAAGTTCGGCACCTTCGCCACCTCGACGTTCGCCGCGCTGGACGAGGTCGACGCGCTCATCACCGATAGCGGGATCGACGGCAAGGTCCGAGCCCTCATCGACGAGAGCGGCACCGAACTGGTCGTCGCATAACGGGTTGTCGCATAGTCCCATCACGAAAATGTAGCGGTCGCACCCCGCAATATCGGCTGCGTAATCTATATCCGGGGAAGAGGGGCGATCTGCCCAAAGCGAGCTGCACCCCGAACCGAGTCTCCCCTAGCGCTCTCGCAAAGCCGCCGAAGAGCGCAGATAAAAAAGAACCCCGGGCATAAAAAAAGCCCCAGGTTCTCCCCTTCTCCCGGGCAACCCTCGCGAAGCGCGTGGGCACGAGAAAAAGGAAGAACCTGGGGCAGGCAAATACAAGCAGGTATGCTATTCTGCCGCGGCCTTGAACTTGTTGTAGTTGATGAGGCACCCGGCCTTGACGATGGCGCGTTCCTCGTCGGTCATGGGCGCGATGTAGAGCTCGAGCTTGTCGACGCCGGCCACGGAGCCATCCCCGGCCATGCGGACCGCATATGCCGCGATGCTCGACAGGTCGCCGTCGAGCGCCGAGCGGATACCCGGTACGAAGACGTAGTCGCCGACCTCGAACGCAGGCTCGTCCTCCATCTGGAAGGGCACCATGCCCCAGTTCATGACGTTGGAGCGGTAGCGCTTGGTGGCGTATTCGTGCACGATGTTCGCCAAGCCGCCGATCACGCGCTGGCAGCTTGCCGCCTGCTCGCGGGCGGAGCCGTCACCGGGCTTCTTGGCGTAGATCATGCTGCCGTACTCGGTGGCCTTGGCATCCGCCGCGACGCCCGCGCCGGCAAGCGCCTCGAACACGGCCGCCAGCTCACCGTCGAGTTCCACCAGGTCACCCGCGGCCTCGCCGGCCACGCGGCGCTTCTCCACGGCGTCGACCTCCTTGGAGCGCCCGACATATTCCGGGTCGCGGCGGCTGAGCGTGAACTCGGCCAAACCGAGCGGGTTGGAGCGGAAGGAGCTCGTCTCGCCCGAGGGGATGAGCTCATCGGTGGTGGTGACGGGGTCCAGGATCTTGGAGCATACCTTGAGCAGAATATCGTCACCGAGCGGCTCCATCGCCGGCCACGGCTTGATGTTCGGCCCCTCCACCAGCGCGTCCTCGGGCTCGGCCTTGCCGAAGCCCCAGTACACGCGCTTGTCGTAGGGAGCACGGTCGAACGCGTACTCGCAGCGCTCGTCCCAAGTCTCGTCGGGCAGGTCGGTCGCCGGGGTCAGGACGCCGCCGTTCGCCGCCGTCGCCGCGATGGAGCGCGCATCCATGAGCGCCACCGCGGAAAGCTGGCCCTTGCCGGGCTTGGAGCCCTCGCGGTTGGGGAAGTTGCGCGTGGTGTGGCGGATGGACAGGCCGTTGTTGGCCGGCGTGTCGCCGGCACCGAAGCACGGGCCGCAGAACGCCGTGCGCACGATCGCGCCGGCCTCCATGAGGTCGTAGATGTAGCCGCGACGCGTGAGCTCGAGCGCTACGGGCTGGCTCGTGGGGTAGACGGAAAGCGAGAACTCGCCGCAGCCGGTGTTCGCGCCCTTGAGCGCGCGGGCCGCCTGGACCACGTTGTCGTAGTTGCCGCCCGAGCAGCCGGCGATCACACCCTGCTGCACGTGCAGCTTGCCGTCGACGATCTTGTCGAGCAGGCTGAGGCGCGCGTTACCGTCGCCGATCTTGGCCGCCTCGACCTCGACCTCATGCAGGATGTCCTCGAGGTTCTCGTTGAGTTCGTCGATGGTGAAGCCGTTGCTCGGGTGGAACGGCAGCGCGATCATCGGCTTGATACTCGAGAGGTCGACGTAGACGCAGCCGTCGTAGTAGGCCACGTCGGCCGGCTTGAGCTCGCGGTACTCGTCGCCGCGGCCGTGCATGGCAAGGAACGCATGCGTGTCCTCGTCCGTCGCCCAGATGGACGAAAGGCAGGTGGTCTCGGTGGTCATGACGTCCACGCCGTTGCGGTAGTCGGTCGTCATGCTCGCGATGCCCGGACCCACGAACTCCATGACCTTGTTCTTGACGTAGCCTTTTGCGAACACCTCACGGATGATGGCGAGTGCCACGTCGTGCGGGCCCACGCCGGGACGCGGCGCGCCCGTGAGGTAGATGGCCACCACGCCGGGATAGGCAACGTCGTAGGTGTCGCACAGCAGCTGCTTGGCGAGCTCGCCGCCGCCTTCGCCGATCGCCATGGTGCCGAGTGCGCCATAGCGGGTATGGGAGTCGGACCCCAGGATCATCTTTCCGCAGCCGGCGAAGTTCTCGCGCATGAAGGAGTGAATGACCGCGATATGCGGGGGCACGAAGATGCCGCCGTACTTCTTGGCGGCGGAAAGGCCGAAGACGTGGTCGTCCTCGTTGATGGTGCCGCCCACGGCGCAAAGCGAGTTGTGGCAGTTGGTGAGCACGTAGGGCAGCGGGAACTCCGTCATGCCCGAGGCGCGGGCCGTCTGGATGATGCCGACGAAGGTGATGTCGTGGCTGGCCATGGCGTCAAAACGGATCTTGAGCGCGTCCGGGTCGCCCGAGGTGTTGTGATCCTGCAGGATGGAATAAGCGATGGTGCCGCGCTTGGCGTCTTCGGGCGTCTGCGCGATCCCGGCCTGGGCGGCCTCGGCCGCCGGCACGATCTCGGAGCCATGGCGCAGGTACACGCCGCCATCGTACAACTTGACCATACGATCCCCCACTCTGCCCGGCATGCAGAACCGGACCTCAGGTGTGCATTCGGTCAACATTGTCCTACAGCGCCTCAGCGGTTTCGCGTGAAATCTGATTGTTAACTTTATTTCGCTAAAGCAAAAACGGCGCCACCGTAAGATGACGCCGTCAGACCGGCTCGGGTGATCCGGCTCAAGCGATCCCCGCCGCCCGAGCGGAACCGCGATTCGGCAGTTATTCCGCCGTGGAACCTGTGCCGTTGCCGAGCAGCTTGCGCATGACCTGTTCGGGATTGACCGAGCCATCGCGCGGGGCCAGGGAGGTGATCTTCTTCTGCATCTTGTACTCGTGCAGCTCGTCCTCGAGCTGGCGCATGCGGGCGCGGAGCTTTTCGTTTTCGCGCTCGCGCTCCTCGGCACGCTCCTTCATATCGAGGATGCGCACCACGCCGGCAAGGTTGATGCCCTCATCGGTCAGCTGGTTGATGAGCTCCAGGCGCTCGATATCGGCACGCGAATACAGGCGCGTGTTGCCGCCCGAGCGCTGGGGGTTCACCAGGCCCTTGGACTCGTAGACGCGCAGAGTCTGCGGATGCATGCCGGTCAGCTCGGCCGCCACGCTGATCATGTACAGCGGTTTGTTCCTATTGTCCTCGGCCATGCTACCTGACCCCTTTCCGTCTCGTTATCGTCCATCATAAGCCCACGGGCGTGGGCGTGCACCGCGACCGCCCTAGAACGTCGCCTTGTAACGGTTGACCTTCTCGCGGTAGTCGCGCGTGTCGGCCTCGCGCAGCTTGGTCATGGCATCGCGCTCGTCATCGGATAGGTTCGTGGGAACCTGCACCTTGATCTCGACGAGCAGCGCGCCCGTACGGCCACGGTGCTTAACGTCGGGCGCCCCCATCTCCTTAAAGCGGAACTTCTTGCCCGTCTGGGTACCCGCAGGCACTTTCAAACGGACCGTCGCACCGCCGGGCGTGGGCACGTCCACCGTGCAGCCGAGCGCCGCCTCGTAGACCGAGACCGGTACCTCCATGGTCACGTCGGCGCCTTTGCGCTTAAACAGCGGGTGCTCCTCCACATGCGTGGTCACGACTAGGTCGCCGCGCTCGCCACCGGCGACGCCATACTCGCCGCGACGCTTGTAGCGTAGCTTGCCGCCGTCGACCGCGCCCGCGGGCACCGAGACCGTAATGGTCTGCTGCTCGCCTGTCGAGGGAATGCGATAGGTGACCTTGTGCGTCACGCCGCGAAACGCGTCCTCGGCCGTCACATCGACGGTCAGCGACAGGTCGCCGCCCTTGCGAGCGCGGCTGCGACCCGCGCCGGCACCGGCAGCACCCGCAGCCCCGGCAAAGCCCGAGCCCCAATCGCTGCCCCAGGCGCCGTTGCCGCTAAAGATGCTGTCGAAGATGTCGCCCCAGCCGCTGGCACCCGCGCCGGCACCGTAGCCGCCGCCATACGCGCCGCCTGCGCCCGGCATGCCGCCAAACATGAGCATTTGGTCGTACTCTTTGCGCTTCTTCTCGTCCGAAAGCGTCTCGTAGGCCTCGCTGATCTCCTTGAACTTGGCCTCGTCGCCGCCGGCGTCGGGGTGATATTTTTGCGCGAGCTTGCGAAACGCGCTCTTGATCTCTTTGTCGGAGGCGCTCTTGGATACGCCCAGGATGTCATAGAAGGTTTTGCCTGCAGCCATCGTAGCTCCTCTCCTGTTTTATCCGTCGCCCAGCGGGCGGCGGTTCATGCTTTCATATGGCACTAGGCCAGAAAGGGCCCCGGGTGTTGCCCCGGGGCCCTTCTCAATTACTCCTCGGTGCTCTCGGCCGTATCGGCCGCAGCATCCTCGGGCGCCGCTTCGGGCTCCGGTGCGGGGCGCTTTTCGCCACCGTAGGTCACCGTCACCATCGCGGAACGCAGGATGCGGTCCGCCATGCGGTAGCCCTTCTGGTACACGTCGTTGACGGTCTCGTCGTACTGCGACGAGTCCTCGACACGACCCACAGCCTGGTGCTCGAGCGGATCGAACGCCTCGCCCTTGGGGTCGATGGGCTCAACGCCCTCGTGCGCAAACACATCGAGTAGCTTGGCATGCACCGCGTCGACGCCGTCGACGAACTGCTTAAAGTCGTCGGCAAGCTCTTGGCTGCGGGCATGGTCGATCGCACGCTCGATATCGTCGACCACCGGCAGCAGCGCAGTGACGAGCTTCTCTGTCGCGCGCTCACGCTCGGCGATACGCTCGCTGGCGGTGCGGCGACGGAAGTTCTCCCAGTCGGCCTGCAGACGGGCGGTGCGCTCGGTGGCGTCCTTCGCCTTGTCCTCGGCAGCCTTCTGAGCCTCTGCCGCAGCATCGAGCTCATTGCGCACGTCGGCAAGCTCCTTCTGGGCCTGCTCGAACTTGAGCTTAAAGTCGTTGTCGGCGGCTTCCTCACCGGCGCGGATAGCGGCTTCCACCATCTCGTCCTCGGTCATCGTCGCCTCCTTGTTGGAATCCTCTACCTGGTTCTCGACAGCCTCGGCGGCCTCGGCCTCGTTGGCCTCGGTATCGTCGACGGCCTCTACGGGAATCTTCACGTCCTTCTCCTCAGAGTCAACGGGGGCGGCTCCAACGGCAGCCGCCCCCGTGCGAGCTTTACGGGCGGACATGATTACTTGTCCTCGTCGTCCACAACCTCGTAGTCGGCGTCGACGACGTCATCGTCGGCAGGCTGGGCGCCGGCGGCACCGTCGGTCTGCTGCTGAGCGTCGGCGTAGACAACCTGAGCCAGCTCGTAGGCCACGGACTGCAGGGACTCGCCAGCGGCCTTGATGGCCTCGACGTCAGAGCCCTCGAGCGCCTTCTTGGCATCGGCGATAGCGGCCTCGGCCTTGGACTTCACGTCGGCGGAAACCTTGTCACCCAGCTCGTTGAGGGTCTGCTCGGTGGAGTAGCACAGGCTGTCGGTCTGGTTGCGGACCTCGACCTCTTCCTTCTGCTTCTTGTCCTCCTCGGCATGAGCCTCGGCGTCCTTGACCATACGATCGACTTCTTCGTCGGACAGAGCGGTGGAGCCGGAGATGGTGATCTGCTGCTCCTTGCCGGTGCCCTTGTCCTTAGCGGAGACCTTGACGATGCCGTTGGCGTCGATGTCGAAGGTGACCTCGATCTGCGGCACGCCGCGGCGGGCAGCCGGGATACCGGTCAGTTGGAACTTACCGAGCGACTTGTTGTCGCGGGCAAGTTCGCGCTCGCCCTGGAGCACGTTGATCTCGACGCTGGTCTGGTTGTCGGCAGCGGTGGAGTAGATCTCGGTCTTGGAGGTCGGAATCGTGGTGTTGCGGTCGATCATCTTGGTCATGATGCCGCCCATGGTCTCGACGCCCAGCGACAGCGGGGTAACGTCGAGCAGCAGGATGCCCTCGACGTCGCCGGTAAGCACGCCGCCCTGGACGGCAGCGCCGTCGGCAACGACCTCGTCGGGGTTCACGGACATGTTGGGCTGCTTGCCGGTCATGGTCTTGACGAGCTCCTGGACGGCGGGCATACGGGTGGAGCCGCCGACGAGGATGACCTCGGTCAGATCGGAGAGCTTAAGGTTAGCGTCGCGCAGGGCGTTGGTGACAGGCTGCTTGCAGCGCTCGAGCAGGTCGCGGGTGATCTTCTCGAACTCGGCGCGGGTCAGCGTGTAGTTGAGGTGCAGCGGGCCGGACTGGTTCATGGTGATGAACGGCAGGTTGATAGTGGACTGCTGGGCGGCGGAGAGCTCCTTCTTGGCGTTCTCGGCGGCCTCCTTCAGACGCTGCAGGGCCATGGGGTCCTGACGCAAGTCGACACCGTTCTCCTGCTGGAACTTATCGGCCATCCAGTCGATGACGCGCTGATCCCAGTCGTCGCCGCCCAGGTGGTTGTCGCCCGAGGTGGACAGAACCTCAAACACGCCGTCGGCGAGGTCGAGGATGGAGACGTCGAAGGTACCGCCGCCCAGGTCGAAGACCAGGATGCGCTGGTCGGAGCCCTGCTTGTCCAGGCCATAGGCCAAAGCGGCAGCGGTCGGCTCGTTGACGATACGCTTAACGTTGAGGCCGGCGATCTTACCGGCGTCCTTGGTGGCCTGACGCTGGGCGTCGTTGAAGTAGGCCGGGACGGTGATGACGGCGTCGGTGACGGTCTCGCCCAGATACTTCTCGGCGTCGGCCTTCATCTTTGCGAGCGTCATAGCGCTCACCTGCTCGGCGGTGTATTCCTTGCCCTCGATGTCGACGACGGCACGGCCACCCTGGCCCTCCTTGACCTCATACGGCACGGTCTTGAGCTCGGAGGTGCACTCGGAGTACTTACGGCCCATGAAGCGCTTGATGGAGAACACGGTGTTCTTGGGGTTGGTGACCGCCTGGTTCTTAGCGGCCTTGCCCACGACGCGGTCGCCGTCGGCACGGAAGCCCACGACAGACGGGGTGGTGCGGTCGCCCTCGGCGTTCACGATGATGGTCGGAGAACCGCCCTCGAGAACGGCCATTGCGGAGTTAGTAGTACCAAGGTCGATACCAAGAATCTTGCCCATTAGAAATTCCCTCTCTCTTGTGCGTTTGCACCGACTCGGCGGTCTGCCAAGCGGTCTTTCGGCTTGTCTTTCAGGATGTAGTGTATCCCCTTATGGACCGGAATATACAAAATCTAAGTCAATTCATATAAGATTTCTTATCACTTAGAGTTTAGGTTCTCGAATGTGCAGGTAGATGCGCTGATTGAGTTCTCGGCAAATCTATCGAGATCTATGTAGAGATGGCTGAGGTTTGGGCCGGGGGTGCCTGGGGCTGCTTTACGGAAAGCTCGTCCCGGTTTGAGCGTGGATTCCGGGTCGTAGTTTCCGTCTGAAGGCTCAGCCGGAAACCGTATCCCGTTTTGAGAGCTGATACCGGGTCGTAGTTTCCGCTAGCGGGCCCAACCGGAAACTGCGACCCGTTTTTCGACCAGATAACGGGATGCGCTTTCCGAAAGCCCGCTCAATTGCTCAATAATTAGAGTCACCTTAAGCTAACATTTGCACAGCTCACCAGCCTCACCTGTGCGTTTCTTAGTAAGCCGTGGCATACTCGGCGAATGGTATGAAGATGCCGGCCAGAGGGTATTGCAAACGGTCGCTCACGTGGTATGTTTTTGCCCGAATCAAACCGGCGCGCATCGCCTGTAGCGTCGGTCAACAGAGAGGAAACTACCATGGCTCATCCCGTAATTGATGCCGACGAGTGCATCGCTTGTGGCGTTTGCGTCGACTCCTGCCCCGCTGGCGTTCTGGAGCTCCAGGACGTCGCTACCGTTGCTGACGAGGACTCCTGCGTCGCCTGTGGCGCTTGCCAGGACGCTTGCCCCGCCGGCGCGATCACCGAGATCGTCGAGGAGTAACAACTCCCCCACTTGCACACTCACAAGTACACCGTGCACAAACAAAAAGGAGGCCTCCGCATCGCCGCGAAGGCCTCCTTTTTGTGCGGATAGCTAATTTGGCACCGTCACAGGTTGAGCATAAGTCAGCGAAAACGCCCCTAAGCGAGCAAGGTGACGTGAAAGAGGAGGGAAGCGTACTTTTGTATGCGACCGACGATTGAACGTCAGATTGCCGCTTAGGGGCGTTTGCAGCGTCGGCTACGATAGATCGTCTTCGTAGGGCATCAGGTCTGCCAGGTAGCCTTTCTCCTTGAGCATAGCCTCGATCTCGTCGAGGGTTTGCTCATCCTCTGCCGCGATGCGATGGAAGTGATAGCCGCTCGTCACCGTTAGTAGCGGAAAGCTCTTGCCGCTCTCGATATCGTGCAGGTAGCGCTCAACATCGCGACGATTGCGGATGTCCAGGTCGGCCATGATCTTACCGTACACGCGGTGGTTGACGATTACGTTGAGCACGGCGCCTCCGGCGTCGACGATACTCGTGAGCTCTTCGCCTGTCTGCTCCACGCTATGGCGAACCTTGACCAGGCGCGTGGGCACGGCGGGGCTGCTGGGGGCCTCCTGCAGCACGTAGCCGCGATTGGTCGCCACGATATCGTGCCCATCGGCGCGCAGCAGGGCGATGTCTTGCACGACAACCTGGCGGCTCACACCCACCTCGCGAGCAAGTGCGCTGCCGGAGACGGGATCTTTGGCTCGCTCGAGCACGCCCATGATGGCACGGCGACGCTCGCGGGCGTCCATTATTTACCGTCCAGCAGACGCAGGTGCTTAAGCGAGAGGTCGAGAATCGGCGCAGAGTGCGTCAACGCTCCCGAGCTAATAAAGTCAACGCCCAGGTCGGCAAGCGCACGGATATTGCTGGCATCCACGTTGCCCGAACACTCGGTCTTGGCGCGACCGGCAATAAGCTCAATCGCGGCAGCCATGTCATCGTGGGTCATGTTGTCGAGCATGATGATATCGGCGCCGGCCTCCACGGCCTCGCGTACCATGTCCAGGTTCTCGCACTCAATCTCGACCGTCGCGGTAAACGATGCATGGGCGCGCGCCATCTCGATCGCACGCGCCACGCCGCCGGCGGCGTCGATGTGGTTGTCCTTGAGCATGACAGCCGTCGACAGATTGTAGCGGTGGTTGCTGCCGCCGCCGATCTCGACCGCGGCCTTCTCGAAGACGCGCATACCCGGCGTGGTCTTGCGCGTGTCGACGAGCACGGTCTTGGTGCCCTCGAGCGCCGCAGCCATCTGGTGCGTATAGGTAGCGATACCGCTCATGCGCTGCAGGTAGTTGAGCGCCACGCGCTCGCCCGAAAGCAGCACGCGCGCATCGCCGCGTACCTGGCCCACATGGTCGCCGGCCTGCACCTCGTCGCCATCGGCAACATCAAACAGCACCGAGCTCTGCGGATCCAGCAGCTCAAAGGTGCGAGCGAACACATCCAGGCCCGCGATGATGCCATCGGCCTTGGCGATGAGCTCCACCGTGGCGGGACGCGCCGTGGGGCACACGCTCGCCGTGCTCACGTCCTCAAACGTAATGTCCTCGCGCAGAGCCTGCAGAATCAGATCATCGACGACGAGCTTCATGGTAATGGGATTCATGATCTACTCCTCCACGGCCTGCGTGCCGGCGGCACGGGCCAAATCATCGATTGCCAGGGTGTCGGCGCTCAGGGCGCGATGACGGCCGTCAAGCGCGGGCTCGCCCGCCTGCTCCACGGCGAGCGACTGGCCGGTACGCATGTGCCACGCGGCGCGACGACCCCAGACCAGCGCCTCGAGCAGGCTGTTTGATGCAAGGCGGTTCTTGCCGTGAACGCCGTTGCAGGCCGTCTCGCCGGCGGCGTAGAGCTCGGGCATCGAGGTGTGGCCGTCCCTGTCGACCCACACGCCGCCCATAAAGTAGTGCTGCGTGGGTGTGACGGGAATGGGCTCGTCCAAGATGTCGCGGCCGTCCTCCAGGCAGCGTGCGCGAATGTTGGCAAAGTGTCCGGTCACCACGTCGCGCTCAACGGGGGCAAAGCTCAGCCACTCGTGCTCGGTACCATCCTGCTTCATCTGCTCGCGAATAGCGGCAGCGACCACATCGCGCGGCTGAAGCTCATCGGTAAAGCGCTCGCCGGCGGCGTTAAGCAAAATCGCGCCCTCGCCGCGGCAGCTCTCGCTGATCAGGAAGGTGCGGCCCGGCTGCGGCGAGAACAGTCCCGTGGGGTGAATCTGCACGTAGTCCAGGTGCTCCATCTTAATGCCATGCTCCTGGGCGATGTAGCAGGCATCGCCCGTGAGCTGCGGGTAGTTGGTCGAGTGGTCGTATACACCGCCGATGCCGCCTGTCGCCCACAGCGTGTGGCGGGCATGGATCTTAAACGGCTCGCCGGCATGCACGCCCACGGCGGCATTTGCCAGCTCGTCGGCGGGGCGAACCGAGTTGTCCTCGTCCACGGGAACGGCGACGACGCCGATGCACGCCGTGGCGCCATCACGCTCGCCCGTCAGGATGTCGGTCATGGCCACGTGCTCCAAAATCTGCACGTTATCCAGCTTGCGAACGGCCTGGAGGAGCTTGGTCGTGATCTCCTTGCCCGTAATGTCGGCATGGAAGGCGATGCGCGGGCGGCTGTGCGCACCCTCGCGGGTAAAGTCGAGGCTACCGTCGGCCTTGCGCTCAAAGTCCACGCCCATGGCTAGCAGGTCGTTGATGACCGAGCGGCTCGAGCGGATCATGATGTCGACGCTCTCGCGGCGGTTATCGTAGTGGCCGGCGTGCATGGTGTCCTCAAAGAAGGCGTCGTAGTCAGAGCCTTCGGGAAGCACGCAGATACCGCCCTGCGCGAGCATCGAATCGCACTCGTCGACAGCGCCCTTGGAGAGCATGATCACGCGCGTGCTCGTCGGCAGATTGAGGGCCGCGTATAGGCCCGCCACGCCGCAACCGGCAATGACGACGTCGCACTCCATGTCGGGGCATTGTTTGGTTTCCACAGGAATCCTCTCCCTTGTAATGTGACATAAGGGATGGTCCCTCATGTCACATCGTTCTAGCGCGCCGCGTATTCGAGCATGCGGTCGAGCGTGAGCTTGGCCTGGTCGGCGGCCTCATCCGACACGCCAATCTGCACCTCGCCCTCGCCCGTCTCCAGGCAGCGCACGAGCTTTTCGAGCGTGATGAGATCCATGTTGACGCAGGTGGGCTGCACCGCGGGGAAGTAGAACTTTTTGCCGGTGCCCTGACAGCGGCGCTCGAGCTCGTAGAGCACGCCGCGGACCGTCACGATGATAAACTCGCTCGCGTCCGACTCCTCGGCATACTTGATGATGCCGGCAGTAGAGCCGATGTAGTCAGCCTCGGCCAGGACGTCGGCCTTGCACTCGGGGTGCGCCAGCACGAGCGCATCGGGGTGCGCCTCCTGTGCGTCGACGATCTGCTCGACGGTGATGATGTGATGGCGCGGGCAGTAGCCGTTGTTGAGGATGACGTGCTTTTGGGGCACCTGCTCGGCCACAAAGCGGCCCAGGTTCTGGTCGGGAATGAACAAGATGTGCTGCTGCGGCAGCTCGGAGACGATCTTGACGGCGTTAGAGCTGGTAATGCACACGTCACTCCAGCTCTTGATCTCGACCGTCGAGTTGACGTAACACACCACGGCCAGGTCGTCACCATATTCGGCGCGCGCCGCGTCGACCGTCTCGTGCTTGACCATGTGCGCCATGGGACAGTCCGCGCCCGGCTCGGGCAGCAGCACGGTCTTGGTGGGATTGAGCAGCTTGGCGCTCTCGCCCATAAACTCCACGCCGCACAGCACGATAGTCTGCTGCGGCAGGCTCTTGGCGAGCTTTGCCAGGTAGAAGCTGTCGCCGACGAAATCGGCCACAGCCTGAACCTCGGGCGCCACATAATAGTGCGCCAGGATCACTGCGTCACGTTGGGTTTTTAGCTGATGAATGGCCTCGACGAGCTCTGCAGGCACCAGTGCCGCGCGCTCCGTTGCCGTCGTTGCCGATGCGAGGCCGGCCGCGATATCGCGTGCAAGCTCCGATGCATCCATGTTCGCGCTCTGTGCCATCAAGGCCCCTCTCTTTTGGCGAATCTTGGGGCTTTAGTATGACACCTGGCTTTACAGCTGACAAGACAGCTGTAAAGCCAGGTGTAAAGTTGGAATAAAGATTCAATCTTGGGGCGGGTCCATTTTCGAACTGGCAAGCTGAGGACAGTCGAGCTCTCGATAACGCAGGAGGCATCTTTGGGCGCCCGCCGCGCATGGTCGACGGCATGCCCGTGGCCGAGCACACCGGGCACGGCTTTGGAACCAGGAGCATTAAGCTTGCCGTCGAGCGCATGAACGGCAACTGCCAGTTTCGCATTCACGGCGATCGGTTTGAGCTTCGCGCAGTGATGTAAGGGCGCGACAAGTCGGCGCTGCGCTCGACCCGTCAGGGCCGCCTTGCCGGTGCCAGTCCGCTACAGCGGCGCGGCGGCCGGGGTCAGCTGCTTGATGTATGCCCACATGCGCTGCTTGGCGGCCTTGTCGGTCAGCGCGGCCTCAAAGCCGTCGAGCGCGAGTACGCGACGACCCTGCACGTGGGCGACCAAGCCGGGCTTGAGCATGGCGGTATCAAAGTCGTCGATCGCCACGAGCATGTCTGCGTAGGTCTCGCGCATGGTATCGGCCGCGCGATCGTCCAGCAGCAGGACCGCCTCGGGGTCCAAAGACTCGAGCGCCTCGCGGAACAGCTCGCACGGCAGGTCCTCGCCTATCGCAACCGCTCCGTCGCCCGCGCCGGCAACACTTGCCAGCACGCAGAAATCCTCGGGCGCGTAACCGATGGCGCCGAGCGCCTTGCGCAACGCGGCGCCGTCTGGACCGGCAGCCAACTCGCCACCTGCGCGCTCGGCATCGTCTAAATCACCTTTTACCAGCACAATTGGCGAGCACGCGTTACCCGCGATACGCACGCCGCGGCCCGCGAGCGATGCGAGCTCCTGCTCGGCCGCCTGGGCGATGGCTTCTTTTTTCTGGCTTTGTGACGTGGGCATGCGCTCTCCAATCGTTTGCATGCCCACCATTATATAAAAGAGCCGCCCGCGAGTGGTTGCATTGCGGGCCGTTGGGTATAAGCACGGTCGTACTGAGTTTTACGCGGCAGAGCCGCGTCGCACTATGGAGGTCACCATGGCTGACATTAAGCAGATTACCCCCGAGAATTTCGATTCCATCGTTGACGGCAGCCTTCCCGTGCTGGTTGATTTTTGGGCACCGTGGTGCGGTCCCTGCCGTTCGCTCTCGCCTATCGTTGACGAAGTGGCCGACGAGCTGGCCGGCAAGATTACCGTCGCCAAATGCAACGTCGACGACAATCAGGACCTGGCCATGAAGTTTGGCGTTATGAGCATCCCCACGCTGGTTGTCTTTAAGAACGGCGAGGAAATCGACCGCTCCGTCGGTGCGCTGCCCAAGGCCAGGCTGCAGGCGCTGCTTGAGAAGCACCTGTAATACGCCGGTCATGTGTTGCCGTCCATGAGTGGTTTTGTGCCGCTCGCCGGAGAGCCGGGTGTTGCGCCCGCGACCACGGATAGTATGGTAATCACAAACAGCCCCCAGTGAACGGGTGCGGGTCAGACGGACTCGCACCCGTTTTCTTATGCGGCGATGCGTAAAGCGGGCGTAGTAGAATCTGAACCACTGATTAGACCCGTACAAAAGGAGATTCCCATGCATGACGTCGGAATGAACATGAGCCAGCTTGCCATGAGCGTCAAGCAGGTCGATGACACCATTGAGCTCGCTCACGAGTGGAGCCATCAGCTGCTGCATGCGACCGAGAACTTTGACATGGAGCGCATTGGCGCCAAGCTCGAGGCCGCCATGGCGGCGCTCCACGAGGCGCACGACGCACTCGAGGGCTACGAGGAAGCCATCGAGGCCGACCATAACTCCGTTGGCTCCGTAAAGCTGGTGTAGCGTGGCCGAGCACGAGCACGCCTGCGAGCGCGAGCATCCGCACGGGCCGACCGGCGACGTGGGCTGCCGCCTCAGCGGCTCCGCCTCCGATCTGGTCCGTTTTTCGGTCACCGCGCCCGATGACCTGTTGCGCCGCTTTGACGAGCAAATCGCGCGCCGCGGCGACGTTGCCAACCGCTCCGAGGCCATGCGCGACCTGATTCGCGCCTCCATTGCCAAGGAGCAGATGCGAACGCCCGACGAGCAGGTCATCGGATCGCTCACCATGATCTATGACCACCATACCGGCGATCTGACACGCCGTCTGGACGAGGTGCAGCACGACTACACCGACGAGATTGTCTCGACCATGCACGTGCATCTGGACCACCACAACTGCCTGGAAATTCTGGCGCTTAAGGGTCGCGGTGAGCGTGTCTACGAGCTGGCTGACCGTCTGCTGGGCCTGCGCGGCGTTAAGCACGGCGAGCTCACCTGCGCCGCCACCGAGCAGAGCCTAGGGCTGTAGCGGGATTTCCCGCAGCGCACCTGCCAAGAAGGGACAGGTTTGTTTTGGCAGGTTTAACGTTTTACCTACCAAAATAAACCTGTCCCTTTTTGGCAGGTCTCGATGAAGGAGGGTCGCATGCGACATGCGCATATCCATGTAACGGGCATTGTGCAGGGCGTTGGCATGCGACCGTTTGTGTATCGCGAGGCCATGGCACACGGCATTTGTGGCTGGGTGCTTAACGCGGGCGATGGCGTGCATATCGAGGCGCACGCTCTAAGCGAGGCGCTCGACGAATTTGTCGCCGCGCTTTCCGAGCATACGCCTGCGGCGGCTCGTGTGGAGCATGTCGAGGTTATGGACCTAGCGCCCGGCGACTGGGACGCCGCCAACGAGCGGGGCTTTCGCATTGTGGCATCGCAGGATCAAACCGCCCACACGACGCTCGTCTCGCCCGACATCGCCACGTGCGACGACTGCCTGCATGAGCTGTTCGACCCCGCCGACCGACGCTTTCACTATCCCTTTATCAACTGCACCAACTGCGGACCGCGCTTTACCATCATCCGGTCGCTGCCCTATGACCGAGCGGCCACCTCGATGGATTGCTTTCCCATGTGCCCCACCTGTGCCGCAGAGTATGCCGACCCGCTTGACCGGCGGTTTCACGCGCAGCCCGATGCCTGCTTTGATTGCGGGCCGCACATTACGTGGCGCGAGGCCGGCGAAGCCGCCGCGTCGCTGACCGTCGGCACCATGCGCGAGGCCAGCGATGCCATCATCGACCGCTGTGTTGAGCTGCTGGCCAGCGGCGGTATTGTTGCCATCAAGGGCCTGGGCGGATTCCACTTGGCATGCGACGCCTCCAACGAGCAGGCGGTGGTCGAGCTGCGCCGTCGCAAGCGCCGCAGCAACAAGCCGCTTGCCGTTATGGTGCGCGACCTTGCCGATGTTGAACGCCTGTGCTATGTCAACGACGTTGAACGCGGCTTGCTGACCGGCAGCATTCGCCCCATTGTGCTGCTGCGCCGACGTGCCGTTTGCGAGAGCGGCGGCTCCCCCAACGCGCTCGCGCCGTCCGTCGCGCACGATCTAGCCGAGCTCGGCGTTATGCTCCCCTACACCCCGCTTCAGCATCTGTTGCTTGCCGCGGCAGAAGCCCGCGGTATGCACGCGCTCGTCATGACCAGCGGAAACCTGAGCGAGGAACCTATCGAGACCGATGACAACCTTGCCTGGGAACACCTCGTTGCCGCCGGCATCGCCGACGCGTTGCTCGGTAACGACCGCGCAATCCTCTCGCGCTACGACGACTCTGTAGTGCGCGCGGCGAACGGCACCGTTATGCCCGTTCGCCGCGCTCGCGGATATGCACCCCAGCCGCTGCCGTTGCCGGCGCTCGACGGCGCTCCGTCCTGCGTGCTCGCCTGCGGGCCACAACAAAAGGCCACGATTGCGCTCACGCGTGAAGGGACGAACGGCGAGGCAACCTGTTTTGTGTCGCAGCATATCGGCGATGTTGAAAACGGCGGGACCTTCGATGCCTGGAACGCCGCGCGCACGCGCTTGGAAGATCTCTTTGACTTGGCGCCCGCCGCCTTGGCCTGCGATCTACACCCCAGCTATCTATCGAGCCAGTGGGCGCGCGAGCAGGCGCGAAAATGCAATCTGCCGCTCGTCGAGGTGCAGCACCATCATGCGCATATCGCGAGCGTAATGGCCGAGGCTATCGCCGCGGGCAAGCTTACAACCGACGCGCGCGTCCTTGGCATCGCCTTTGACGGCACCGGCGCCGGCACCGATGGGACCATTTGGGGCGGCGAGTTTCTTGTTGCCAGCCTTGGCGGCTTTGAGCGCGCCGCGCATTTGCGCACCTGGACGCTCCCCGGCGGGGAGGCCTCCGTGCGCGACGCCCGCCGCAACGCCTTTGCCCTGCTCAGTGAGCTCGGCCTGCTTGAACATCCGGGGGCCGAGCGGCTCTTGGACGACCTAGACGAGCAAACACGCAGCGTGACGGCAACGATGATCGAGCGGAACATCAACAGCCCACGCACGAGCAGTATGGGGCGTCTCTTTGACGCCGCCGCTGCAGTTTTAGGCATTTGCGGGCAGGCGACCTACGAAGGCGAGCCCGCCATCGAACTCGAAGCCGCCGCCTGGCGCGCGCTCGGCAGCAAAATTACCCATGTTCCCGGCGATAAAGACGGCTGTTCCGCATCTGACCCATTGCGACTGGACAGTTTGTTCAGATTTGTATTAAAAACAGACCCTCTAACCAACGGTTTTGGCTCAGATTACCCCGAAGAGGGCTCTCCAGGCACCTCATTTGCGGTTAATTCGCCCGCCGGATACCCCAAATCAACCCATTCGGGGTCCTCGCAGACGATCTATACAACCCATTACCACTCTATAAAGTACAAATCTGAACTAACTGTCCAAGCAACCTCGAGCAGGTCTCTCGTCCTGGACCCCAGCTCACTTTTTGCGGCGCTTTTGGAGGAAACCAGAGCCGGAGCGCCCGCCGACAGGCTCGCACTCGACTTCCATGTCGCCGTCGCGCGCTCCTCGGCACGCATCGCCAGCGAGATCTGCGCGTGCGAGGGCATTGACACCGTCGCGCTCTCGGGCGGCGTGTTCATGAACCGACTTCTGCTCCAGCTCCTCACCCGCGAGCTCAAAAGCGCAGGTCTTACTGTCCTTATCCCCCATACCGTGCCCGTCAATGACGGCTGCATCGCCTACGGTCAGGCGGCGGTCGCAAGCGCTCGTCTTGCGCAGATCGCATCGCAGTAGCTCGCTCTCGCACACCGCTGTGCCCAGCCGTCTCACAGGCGTAACGCGTTTGCCCGCGAACCCCGCGAGCGCTACCATCAACTGATGGATTATTGAGCGCCTATCCAGCGCAAAGCGTCTAAAAGGGGAACAATATGTGCCTTGCCGTTCCCGGTAAAGTGGTCAAACGCGACGACGGCCTCAAGGCCACCGTCGACATGATGGGCATCGAGCGCCCCGTGTCGCTACGACTCGTGCCGACGGCGCAGGTTGGCGACTATATTCTCGTGCACGCCGGCTTTGGCATCCAGATCGTCGACGAGCAGGAAGCGCAAGAAACACTCGAGCTCGTTAATGCCATGACCGAACTGGCCGAAGAAGACCAACTGGCCAGCAACCCGGCCGAGGCATACTAGTGGCGGCCGGACAGCCGGCGCGCTCCGGTATCGACTTTTCGGCATTTCGCGACCCCAAGCTGGCTCGCGAGCTCATCGAACGCATCCATGAGCTTGTCGGCAACCGCAGCATCAACCTTATGGAAGTCTGCGGCACACACACCGTGAGCATCGGCCGCTATGGCTTTCGCTCCATTATGCCGGCCGGGCTCAAGCTGCTGAGCGGCCCGGGCTGCCCCGTCTGCGTTACCGCCAACCGTGACATCGACCACGCGATCGCGCTCGCCAACATAGACGGCGCCATCATCACCACCTTTGGCGACATGATGCGCGTGCCCGGATCGTCCACCTCGCTCGCTGCGCAAAAGGCGGCAGGGCGCGATATCCGCATCGTCTACTCCCCGCTCGATGCACTCGACATTGCCGAGCAAAACCCCGATCGTCCGGTCATTTTTATGGGCGTGGGCTTTGAGACTACGACGCCCACCATCGCCGCTGCCATCTTGGAGGCCGAGACGCGCGGGCTTTTGAACTTTTCGGTCTATTGCGCCCACAAGACCACGCCGCCGGCGTTGCGCGCCATCGCCAACGATCCCGAGACCGCCATCGACGGCTTTATCCTGCCGGGCCACGTCGCCACTATCACGGGCTTGGCGCCCTTTAGCTTTTTGGTCGACGAGTTCGATACCCCGGGCGTGGTCACGGGATTTGAGCCGGTCGACATCCTGCAGGGCATCTGCATCCTGGTCCAGATGGTTGTCGAGGGCAGGCCCGCGATCGACAACGCCTACCGCCGTGGCGTCAACGCAGACGGCAACCCCGTGGCGCGCCAACTGGTCGAGCAGGTATTTGAGCCATGCGACACCACATGGCGCGGGCTGGGGCCAATTGCCAACTCGGGCCTTTCCATCCGCCCCGAGTTCTCGCGCCTTGATGCCCATGCTCGCTTTGACGTGCCCGTTGAGGCAACGGTCGAGCCGCGTGGGTGCCGCTGCGGCGACGTACTGCGCGGGGCCATTACGCCGAGCGGCTGCCCGCTCTTTGGCCGCACTTGCACGCCCGAGCACCCCGTCGGCCCGTGCATGGTGAGCTCCGAAGGCAGCTGCGCGGCGTACTACCGCTACCGTAACTAGTCCGGACGCACCCGCACACTGACACCACCCACGATTGGAGTTTTGGATATGTCCCGTACTGCCACCGATAGCACCGTCCTGTTGGGCCATGGCTCCGGCGGTCAGATGATGAAACGCATCATCGATGAGGTCTTTTTGGATGCCTTTGGGTCGCCCGAGCTGCTCGCTGGCAACGACGCCGGCGTCGCCGCGCTGCCCGCGAGCGGGCGCATCGCCATGTCGACCGACAGCTTTGTAGTCTCGCCGCAGTTCTTCCCCGGTGGCAACATCGGCCGTCTCGCCGTGTGCGGAACCGTCAACGACGTCGCGACCTCGGGCGCCAACGTGCGCTACCTCTCGTGCGGCTTTATCCTCGAAGAGGGCTATCCCATGGATAAGCTCCGCCAGATTGTGCAGACGATGGCCAAGACGGCGCGCGAGGCGGGCGTGTCCATAATCACGGGCGACACCAAGGTGGTCGAGCGCGGCGGGGCCGACGGCGTCTACATCAATACCGCCGGCGTGGGCGAGGTTCCCACGGGCGTGGCGCTCAGCGGCGCCAACTGCCGCCCCGGCGACGCTATCCTGGTGTCAGGCACACTGGGCGACCACGGGATCGCCATCATGAGCCAACGCGAGGGCCTGGCGTTTTCGAGCACGATCGAAAGCGACACCGCGCCGCTCAACCACCTGATTGCCGACGTTTTGGCCGCAGCGCCCGGCACGCGTTGCTTTCGCGACCCCACGCGCGGTGGCCTGGCGTCCACACTCAACGAGTTTGCCCAGGCCAGCGGTGTTGCCATGGAGGTCGACGAGAATGCCGTGCCCGTGCGCCCCGACGTGCAGGCGGCGTGCGAGATGCTCGGCTACGATGTGCTGCAGGTGGCAAACGAGGGCAAGATGGTTGCCGTCGTGCCGGCCGAGCAAGCCGATGCCGCGCTGAGCGCCATGCGCGCCGCCCGCTACGGCGAGAATGCCGCCATCATCGGTCGCGTGCTGCCACTTGCCGAGGGCTCCCGTCCCGCCGTGCGCGTGCGCACCGGCTGGGGCTCGACCCGCATCCTCGACATGCTCGTGGGAGAGCAGCTGCCGAGAATTTGCTAGGGCGGAATCACATGAGCGGCGCGATGTCACCTGATATCCCTGGAGATGTTCAGATTCCAAGCACACCCAACGCGGAAGCCCAGTATTATGGGGTGCGTTTTGAAACCCAACGACGGGAGCTCTCATGGCAGCAGCCTTTTCCCATGTGATCTTTGATCTGGACGGCACCATCCTCAACACGCTCGAGGACCTGGCAGCCGCCGGCAACCATACCTGCGAGGCGCACGGCTGGCCCACGTTTGCCGTTGACGAGTACCGCTACAAGGTGGGAAACGGCATGCTCAAGCTGGTTGAGCGCTTTATGCCCGCCGAGTACGCGGGCGACGGCCGTATGTTTGAGCAGACGCTTGCCGAGTTTAGGGCTTATTACGACGAGCACAAGGAGGACCACACCGCCCCCTATGCCGGCACGATCGAGATGCTCGACCGCTTGCGTGCCGCGGGTGTGCAGCTTGCCGTGCTCACCAACAAGGACCACGTCTCGGCGGCCCCGCTTATCGAGAAGTATTTTGGTTCCGAGCGCTTTGCGCTGGTACAGGGGCGTGTCGATGCGTTTCCGCCCAAGCCCGAGGCACCCGTCACGCTGCATGTGATGGAAGAGCTGGGCGCCTACCCGGCGATCACGCTCTACGTAGGCGATTCCAATGTCGATATCCTGACCGGCCACAACGCCGGTCTTAAGAGCGCAGGCGTCAGCTGGGGCTTCCGCGGCCGCGCAGAGCTAGAGGCCGCCGGCGCCGACTACGTGGTGGACAGCCAGGCAGAGCTCGCGGCGCTGGTGCTGGGCGAGTAGCGAAGCCGCTGCTCAACACAAACGCAGCGATTCTGCCGCGCGGAAAGTGTATCCCGTTTTGGGGCTCCGGAATGGGATGCGCTTTCCGTTTGAGGCACGTCGGGGAAACGGCATCCCGTTTCAGAGCAATATTCCGGGTCGCACTTTCCGCTACCCGCCCCATCTGGAAACCGCAACCCATTATTCGCCCAAAAACCGGCTCGCATTTTCCCGAGCATTCGATACAGCGCTTATGCAAGGAGTGTCCCCAACTGCCGGCAGAAAAGGAACGTCCCCAAGTGCCGCAAGAGTGTCCCTTTTGACTAGTCATTTAAGAACGTCCCCAATGACTACCATGGCAACGCCGCAGGTAGAGGACGGACAGCGAGCGACGTCCAGGACGAACAAGTTGGCATGAAAAAGGCGAGGCATAGACCTTCTGGTCATGCCTCGCCTTTTGAATGACAAATTGTCGTCCTGGACGGCGCGCAGCGTCGAGCAGTTGCGGCGTTTGGTAAAACGCCGCAACGAACTAGCTCATCATCGCATTCATCATCTCGGTGGTTGCGGAATCGTCGGCAGACCACTCGTTATCCTCGTTGGCGGAATACTTAAAGGTGACCTTGGTGTCCTTGGTCTTAGCGGCCTTGGTCACGTCGACCATCACCTGGCCGGCCATCTTGTACAGCTCGTCCTCGGAAGGCATCGTATCGAGTGCGGCGATCTTCTCCTGATACTGGGTGGCGAAATCTTCGACGATCTTGTTCATGGACTTGCAGGTGATGGTGACCTCGGCGGTCGCGGTGCCCTTGTCCTCATCGACCGTCACATCACCGATCTTGTAATCAAAACCCTCGAGATAGCTCTTGGCATACTCCTTGGGATCGATGCCCAACTGCTCAAACTCGTCGCCCGAAGCCTCTTCCAGGCCGGAGAGGAAATCATCGCCGCCGTTCTTGATCTCGTCAAACTGGCTCGTAAGGTCGTTGGTGATGAGCTCCTCCACCGAAGGCCCTCCGCAGCCGGAAAGCAAAACCACGCACGCGACCAGGGCAGCCATCAGGGGCGCAAGCAGCAGCTTCTTCTTCATGACATTCCTCCCAACAAGCGGCACCGCGCTTCCCGACGCGGTGCACGTCGTAACAATAAGGCCATACTAGCCGCTAACGAACACCCCCGGCAAAGCAAAGGCGCAGTCGGCTCGATTTAACGTCCGAACGGTTTACCGGTCCGCCCAACGCGCAATAAAACGTTCCGCCGCATTGTAATAAAAAAGGTGGCCGGATAACCCGACCACCCTTGTGCATCTTCTGGATCCCGCAGACTACTTGCGGACGACCTTAACGATGGCGTCACCGGCGGCGACGGCAGACTCGGCCTCGACGGTAAGCTCGACATCGGCGAACTCGGCGGTGTTGGACACAGCCACGACGACGCAGTCCTTGTAGCCGGCAGCAGCGATCTTGGCGCGGTCGATCTTGAGCAAGGGCTGGCCGGCCTCCACGACGTCGTCGGCCTTGACGAAGCCCTCGAAGCCGTCACCGTTCATGTTGACGGTATCGACGCCAACGTGCACCAGGACCTCGATGCCGCTATCGGACTGCAGGCCCACGGCGTGACCCATGGTGACGGTCACCTTGCCGTCGCAGGGAGCGTAGACCAGGTCGTCCTCGGGCCACACGGCGCAGCCCTTGCCCAGAACCTCGCCACCAAAGACGGGATCGGGCACGTCGGCCATCTTGATGACCTTGCCCTTGACGGGCGAGCACAGCACGTCGGCGCCGGCAGAAGCAGAGATGGAGGCCGGAGCAGCGGCAGCCGCGGGCTCAGCCTTCTTCTTGAACATGTCAAACAGACCCATACGTTTTCTCCTCTTGGTTAAGCGCAACGTTATGCGCATGCCTATGGTGATTATAGTGCCAAATGGCCAAAATGCTCAGGCGAGAGCTCGAATCGCAAGCCCTTTCAAGCCCTTCCCAAAACCTTTCCCCAGTGGCGCTCATATTGTCGATTAATCCTCGATAAGCCCCAGGTGAGCAAAAGCGTTCCAGATGCCGTCGTCATTGACGTCGGTGGTCACGTAGTCGGCGGCCGGTCCGGCGTTCGGCAGAACGCCGGAACTCAGTCGCCGGAACTCAATTATTCCAAGCCCTCGGTGCCGTTGGACTTGATGATCTTCTGGTATGCGAAGAAGCTGTCCTTGCGGCGGCGCTCATAGGTACCGGTGCCGTCGTCGTACTTATCGACGTGGATGAAGCCGTAGCGCTTGCGCATCTCGCCAGTGCCGGCGGAAACCAGGTCGATGGGACCCCACCAGGTGTAGGCAATCAGGTCAACGCCGTCGGCAATGGCCTCGCCCATGGCCTTGATATGGCTGCGCAAGTAGGCGATGCGATACGGGTCATGGATGGAGTCGTCCTCCTCGACCTCGTCGTAGGCTCCCATGCCGTTCTCGACCACCATCAGCGGAATCTCGTAGCGGGCGTAAATCTCGTTGAGGGCGATGCGCAGGCCCAGCGGGTCGATCTGCCAGCCCCAGTCGGTGGACTCCAGATAGGGATTCTTTCCGCCAAAGGTCATGTTGCCCTCGGTCATCTCGTGGTCCTTGTGGGTGCCCACGGTGCCGGACATGTAATAGCTAAAGGAATAGAAGTCGACCTTGCCGTCGGCGATATCCTGCAGGTCGCCGTCCTCCATCACAAGCTCAACATCGTTCTCGGCCCAGAAGCGCTTGGCATAGAACGGGTACTTTCCGCGCACCTGCACGTCGGAGCAGTACCAGTTCATGGCGTTCATCTCCTGCTGCGTGGCAAACACGTCGGCCGGATCGCACGTGGCGGCATAGGAAAGGATAAAGCAGTCCATGTTGCCCATCTTAAACTGCGGGTAATGCTCGTGGGCATAGCGCACGACGCGGCCGCTGGCGACAAACTGGTGATGCAGCGCCTGCATACGGGCCTGCGGCGTGGTGTGAACCGCCGAAGCCGGGCCCTCGAAGCCCTGAATCATGCTGGTCTCGAAGAGGTTGCCCATGTCCTGAGTACCGCAGTTGATCTCGTTGAAGGTGAGCCAGAACTTGACCTTGTCCTGGTAACGGTCGAAGACGGTCTGGCAATACTTCTCAAAGAAGCCGATGAGCTCGCGGCTCGCCCAGCCGTTGTACTTCTCGACCAGGTGATAGGGCATCTCGTAGTGCGAGAGGGTCACGAGCGGCTCGATATTGTGAGCGCGCAGGCACTCGAAGACGCGATCGTAGAAGGCGAGGCCGGCCTCGTTGGGCTCAGCATCGTCGCCGTTGGGGAAGATGCGGCTCCAAGAGATGGACATGCGGAACATGTTGAAACCCATCTCGGCGAACAGCGCGATGTCCTCCTCGTAGTGATGGTAGAAATCGATGCCGTCATGGTTGGGGTAGAAACGATCGGGGTCGATGTCGATCGTGATCTGGCGCGGTTCCTTGTAGCTGCCGCCCAGGAAGTGGTCGTCGACGGAAGGACCGCGGCCGTCCACGTTCCAAGCGCCCTCAAACTGGTTGGCGGCGGTGGCGCCACCCCAATAGAAGCCCTCGGGGAACTTGATGTTTGCCATGAGCATCTCCTTTGCATCGCGGGTCGATAAGCTGAGTATCGCCCGCGCGCGCGGCAGGCAGGGGCAGGGGTGCCAAACCCGACACTTCTTTTCGCGCCCACGGACCGACGCCGCCCCGCCCCTGATACTTCCTGATACCGACCGAAACGTGCCAAAATAAACCTGTCTTTTTTGGCAGGTTTGTTGAGTGTGGGAGTTCGTATGGATATCAAACGCAAGATTTCCGAGGCGCAGGGCTTTACCCCTACCGAGCAACAGCTCGGCATCTCGGCCCTTGCCATGGGCGAAGACGTCCGCGGGCTCTCCATCAAGGAATTTGCCGCTCGCACCAACGTTTCTGTTGCGAGCGTGCATCGGTTTTGCAAAAAGCTCGGCCTCGAGGGCTTCAAAGATCTCAAGGTCGAGCTCATCCGCCTGGCAACCGAATCGGGCAACCGACGCGACGTGGACATCAACTTTCCCTTCGACGCCACGTCCACCCCTGCGCAGGTTATGGAGCGCATGGAGGGGCTTTACCAGACCACGCTGGCCGAAACGCAGGAGCTGCTCGACCCCACGCAGCTTGACCACGCCGCCAAGCTCATCGCGAACGTCCGACAGGTCGACATCTACACGGGCTCGCACAACCTCTATCCAGCGGGAATGTTCCGCGATCGTCTACTCTCCGCCGGTAAAAGCGCGACGTGCCACATCGGTGTCGAGGCCCAGGCGCGAACGGCCCTCGCCTCGGGTCCCGACCATGCGGCAATCGTCATCTCCTACAGCGGCCTTGCCCCCAACCTCAAGGACATCTTGCCGATCCTCAGCAGCCGGCATGTCCCGGTCATCGTCATCGGCACGCCTTATTGCGCTCGCATTCACCCCGGCTTTGCCGCCTACCTTACGGTGAGTGACCACGAGAGCATGACGCATCGCATCACGCAGTTCGCAAGCCACATCGCCGTGCAATACGTGCTCGATTCGCTCTACAGCAGCTACTTTGCCAAAGACTACGCCCGCTGCTCCGAATTCCTAGAGCGCTCATTCCCCTACACCCGCCTCCCGGGGCTTAAGTAGCGACGAGCGTGGTTCTCGGACGCTTATCTAACGAGAGCAAGTAGTCGTTTAAGAACGTCCCCAACGACTACCCATCCGGAGCAAGACAACGCCGCAGGTAGAGGACGGACAGCGAGCGACGTCCAGGGCGAACAAGTTGGCATGAAAAAGGCGAGGCATTGACCTTCTGGTCATGCCTCGCCTTTTGAATGACAAATTGTCGCCCTGGGCGGCGCGCAGCGTCGGCCGGTTACGGCGTTTGGTAAAACGCCGTAACTACTCTCGGGCTCCGTACTGCTCGTAGTAGGCGTCGATGGCGGTCTTGAGTTCGTCATCAATGACGACCTTGCCGTCGATCTCGTGGTTGTAGAGGGTCTCGACGACCTCGGCCATGGAGACGATGCTCGCGACGGGAAAACCGTACTTGGCCTCGATCTCCTTCTGCGCGGTGGTCACGCCACCCTTGCCGACCTCCATGCGGTTGAGAGACACGATCAGCCCCTTGATCTCGACATCGGCAGCAGCCTTTACCTTGGGATAGGTCTCGTCGATGGACTTGCCGCTGGTGGTGACATCCTCGACCATGACCACGCGGTCGCCGTCCTGGGGCTCATAGCCCAGCAGGTTGCCCTTGTCGGCGCCGTGGTCCTTGGCCTCCTTGCGGTCGCAGCAGTACTTGACCTCCTTGCCGTACAGCTCGTGGTAGGCAATCGCGGTCACGACGGCCAGCGGAATACCCTTGTAGGCCGGCCCAAACAGCACGTCAAAGTCGTCGCCAAAGTTATCGTGGATGGCCTGGGCGTAATACTCGCCCAGCTTCTTGAGCTGGTAGCCCGTCACGTAAGCACCGGCGTTCATAAAGAACGGGGACTGACGGCCGCTCTTGAGCGTAAAGCTGCCGAACTTAAGGACGTCGGACTCGACCATAAACTTGATGAACTCTTGCTTGTAAGCCTCCATGCGGGCTCCTCTCGTAATCGCGTACGTGCTCTCCAGTTTAGCGCAGGCGAAGCGTCGGTGCGGGCGCGCTTTGAGGCCACGGCATTCTGTAAGAGCTTTGTCGGAGACGATGGTTTTCTGAACAATGGGGGTTGACATGTCAAACCCCCTCATCAAGAATACGGGCGGATTGAAACGGGTACGAGATACCCAAAGCGCGCTGCGCCCGGCCTTAAGGAGGTGTGCCATGGAAGGCAGTCCTAGTCGAAAAACCTGCATGTCGCCCTCGGCACGCCGTGAGGATTCCGTATTCGCATAAGCGCCACGAACCGATCGTCAAAACCACCACAAAGGTGCCTGTCCCCTTTGTGGTGGTTCGCGAGCTTGACGTGAGCGACATCTAGGTTTTTTGAAGCAAATACGACACGTACGCTAACTCCCCTCAACAAGGAGGACCCTATGCTGATGCTCAAAACCGCCACGGTACTCGAAGCTATCTCCAAGCGCCGCCGCACGGCGCGCCCTGCCGCTCACACCGGCCTGTCCAAGAACACCATATTCGTCGCCACCCATAGCGCCGAGGACGCCCTCGTACTGCTCGACGCCACCGCTGACGGCCTCACCGCCGAGCAGTCAACCGAGCGCCTGGACGCCTCCGGCCCCAACACCATCGAGGCACCGACCAAGACGCTCGCCCGCCGCATCGCCGATGCGTTCATCGACCCCTTCGCTGGCATCCTCGCCGCGCTCGCGCTGGTCTCGCTCTACATCGACGTGCTCGCCGTGCCCGAACCGCAGCGCGACCCCTCCACGGTCATCGTCATCGGCATTATGCTGCTGGTATCGGGCGGCATGAAGTTTATCCAGGAAGCCCGCAGCGGCAACGCGGCCGAGGCCCTCAAGGACTTGGTCTCCAACACCTGCTGTGCCCTGCGCGACGGTGAGCGCGTCGAGATCCCCTTTGACGAGCTCGTCCCCGGCGATGTGATCCGCCTCTCTGCCGGCGACATGGTGCCGGCCGACGCCCGCATCATCACCGCGCGTGATCTGTTTGTGATCGAGTCCGCGCTCACCGGCGAGAGCGAGGCTGTCGAGAAGACCGCTGCCACCACCGTCGTCGAGGGCGCCGACGGCTCCGCGCTGCCACTCTCCGCCTGCAAAAACATCGTCTTTACCGGCACCTCCGTGCAAAACGGCACCACCATGGCGCTTGTCGTTGCCACCGGCTCGGACACTTACCTGGGCGGCATCGCCAAGATGCTCAACGTGCGCGGCGAAAAGAGCGCGTTTGATCGCGGCGTCTCGAGCGTCTCCATGTTGCTCGTACGCCTCATGCTCGTTATGGCTCCGGCCGTCTTTGCCATCAACGCCGCCACCAAGGGCAACGTCATCGACGCACTGCTGTTTGCCACGAGCGTGGCCGTGGGCATCACGCCGCAGATGCTTCCCGTCATCGTAACCACGAGCCTGTCGCAGGGCGCCAAGGACCTCGCCCGCCGCCAGGTTATCGTCAAGGAACTTCCGGCGATCCAAAACCTGGGTGCCATGGACGTCCTGTGCTGCGATAAGACCGGTACCCTCACCGAAGACCGCATCGTGCTCGAGCGTTACCTCAACACCGACGGCAACGAGGACACACGCGTGCTGCGTCATGCGTTTTTGAACAGCTTCTTCCAGACCGGCCTCAAGAACCTTATCGACCTGGCCGTAATCGACCGTGCCGACGTGACGCCCTCGACCGTCGCACCCGATTCCATGCTGGGTCAGAGCCTGCGCGACCACTATACCAAGGTCGACGAGGTGCCCTTCGATTTCTCGCGCCGTCGCCTGAGCGTAGTTGTAGCCGACGCCCAGGGCAAAACCCAGATGGTTACCAAGGGAGCTGCCGAGGAAATGCTCGAGATCTGCTCCTTTGTCGAGGTCGATGGCATCGCCCAGCCGCTCACCAAAGACAGGCTCGCCCAGATTCGCAAGCAGGTCGCCGGGCTTAACGCCGAGGGCCTACGCGTAATTGCCGTGGCGCAGAAAACCAATCCGCGCTGCGTGGGCGAGTTTGGCATCGCCGACGAATGCGACATGGTGCTGATGGGCTTTTTGGCCTTCCTCGATCCACCTAAAGCAAGTGCCGCGGGCGCCGTCACCACCCTCGAAGCCAAGGGCGTGGCGGTAAAGGTCCTGACCGGCGACAACGATCGCGTCGCAGCCACCGTCTGCGAGCAGATCGGCATCGACGCGAGCAACGTCTTGCTCGGCTCCGAGATCGATGCACTCGATGACGCCGAGCTTGCCGAGCGCGCCGAGATAACTCACCTTTTCGCCAAGCTCTCGCCACTGCAGAAGGCACGCCTGGTGCGCGTCATGCGCGAGCTGCTCGGCCACACCGTGGGCTTTATGGGCGACGGCATCAACGACGCCGCCGCCATGCGTGCGAGCGATTGCGGCATCTCGGTCGATTCGGCCGTCGACATTGCCAAGGAATCCGCCGATATCATCTTGCTTCAGAAGGACCTGGGCGTGCTCGAGCGCGGCATCATCGAAGGCCGCCGCACCTACGGCAACCTGCTCAAGTACCTCAAGACCACGGTGAGCTCCAACTTTGGCAACGTGCTGTCCGTGACCGTCGCGAGCCTGTTCTTGCCGTTTTTGCCCATGAGCGCCCTGCAGCTGGTACTGCTGTCGCTGGTCTACGAGATCGTGTGCATCGCGCTGCCGTGGGATACCGTCGACGACGCCTGGACTGCCCGCCCGCGTGCCTGGGACGCCGCGTCCATCAAGGGCTTTATGCTCGAGCTGGGCCCCGTGAGCTCGCTGTTTGACATCGTGACCTTCGCCGCGCTCTTCTTTGTGGTGTGCCCCGCCGCCGTGGGCGCAAGCTGGTCCGAGCTTGCCGCCGCGGGCAACGCCGCAGGTATGACGACCTTCGCCGCAATCTTCCAGAGCGGCTGGTTTGTCGAGTCCATGTGGTCGCAGACGCTCGTGATCCACATGTTGCGCTCCCCGCGCCTGCCGAGCCTGCGCGACCACGCCGCGCCCGCGCTGTGCGCTCTCACCGTGCTAGGCCTGGCGCTCGTCACCTGGCTGCCGGCAAGCCCCATCGCCGATGCGCTCGGCCTTACGACGCTGCCCACGAGCTTTTTCGCACTGCTCGTCGGCATAGTCACCGCCTACATCGCGCTCACCCAGCTAGCAAAGCGCCGCTACATCGCCCGCCACGGCGAGCTGCTGTGACGCGCGACCCATCAAGCGGTCAAAAAGTCCCGCTTCAAATTAAACCGCCCCCATTTCCTGTGCTAAGGAAATGGGGGCGCTTTACGCCGGCCTTTATCTTTTTCGACAGCCTCGTTTGGCTCGCGCTACACCAGACGCATGGCCTCCTGGACAGCACCGTAAAGGTTGGCGTCGTTGCCGAGCTCGGCCGCCTTTATCTGCGGCACAGGAATGCCGGCAAGGGTCCCTTTGTAACTCGCGAGGGCCAGCGGCATCTGCGCACGCAGGGCATCGACGAGCTCGGGATGGCACGAGATACCGCCTGCGATCACAAAGACCTCGGGGTCGAGCACGGCCTGCAGGTTGATGAGCTGTCCGTCAAATGCGCGAGCGTAGCGGTCGAGCGCGCGCTGCGCCGCCTTGTCGCCATCCGCAATCCATTCAAAGACGCGGCGGCCGTCCACCGGAGAATCCGCAGGCAGGCCCTTCTCGGCAACGACAGCATCGCGGAGCGCACGCCAACCGCCCGAATCGGCAAAGGAGTTTCCCATGTTCGCAGCAGTCGTGACATCGTTGCGCAAGAAGCTGAACTCGCCTGCAAAGCAGTGCGCGCCGCGCAGGACCTTGCCGTCGATGACGATACCGCCGCCGATGCCCGTGCCGATAGCGAGCACCACGCCAAAACGCGTCCCGCGCAGAGCGCCAGCCGCATACTCACCGAGTGCACAGCACTTACCGTCGTTATTGACGGCAACCGGCACCCCCAGCGCCTCGCGCATGAGTTTTCCCAGTGGGCAGCCGTCCATAAACGTGAGCGCACCGCCGCGATGGATCGTTCCCGTGACGTCTCCCTCGTAGATACCGCCGGGTGCGCTCACGCCTACGGCGCTCACGCGCTCACGGTACGGCTCGATGAGCCCGATCAACGCCGAAACCGTCTCCTCAGCCGTGGTAAAGCCCGTCGGCAGGCTCCCACGCTCGCGGATGGAAAAATCCTCGCCCAGCACAGCCCATTTAACGGCCGTACCGCCCACATCGATTCCAAAGAACTCCTGCATATTCGCCCCTCACGCGCCATAGCTCCGTACGCGCATCGCCGCGACCACCACAGGAACCGCCCCTTCTGATGGTCATATAGTAAATCGCGCCCGGAGCCGATTTTCTCTCTATCTTACGCCCCTACTTTGGTCAGACGAAGCAACATATCGTCAACGTAGGTCCCACCGTGGGTCACATAACCGCCACGCAAACCGCCCCCCAAAGAATGTCCCCAATTACTACTCATTTAAGCACGTCCCCAATGAGTGCGACGGAATGGCTCCCTTGGCAGCTTAAAGCTGTCATGCAGGAACCATTCCGTCGCAGCCTCATGAAAGGGACTGGATTGTAAATGTTGGAGAAGAGCCGTTAGCGCCCGGGGGCCAGGATCACCAGTGCGTCGTGCTCAAAGGGATGCTGAGCCACGCGCACGGTGCCGTCACCGTTGTCGCGAACGGGCAGCTTGGCAATGCGCTTGTCCTCCATGTCGAGGACCGTCGCCGTCCAGCCGCGCGCGCCTTCGAGTTTAAACTTGAGCGCCGTGGTGCGTGGCAGGTACGTGACGACGCGATCGCCAACGCGCGCCACACGAATGGCCTCGCGCGCGTCATCGAGCAGTTCCTGTGCCGGAACCACGGCAAGTGCGTCGTCGCCAGCCGTAGCGCCCAAGCCGGCAAGCACATGCTCGATCGCGCCAAAGTCCCAAACGCCCGTAAACTGCAGGCACTCCTGCCAGCGGAACGGCATGTCGAAGCCCTCGCCCAGCACCGAGCCCTGGCTCTTGCTGGTCTGCCAGTTCCAAACGCCGTGCGCACCATAGGTCACGCCAGCGCTCGCACCGGCAAGGATCGACGACCACACGCTCGCGCGGCAGTCCTGCGCGGTGAAGCGCCAGTACACGTTGCGCGACGCACCCATCTGCTCGTAACAGGGCTCGGAGTTGACCATCGGCTTTTTAGGGTAGTTGGCGATAAAGTCCTGCGGCAGGTGCCAGGCCTCAGGCTGGCCCTCGTAGTTGTGACCGGGCTGGAACATGTAAAAGTCCAGACGGTCCAGGTACTGTGACGGAATGGTGCGGTTGCCGCGGTTGATATGCATGGTGCGCAACGCCTCGGGCGTGCGTTTGACGACTTCGTCGAGAGCGTCCTCGTAGTAGGCAATCGCCTCGTCGCTGGTAAAGTCGGTATCGCCCGCCACCACGTAGACGGGGTCGAACTCGCCCAGGTTCTCGACGACGCGGGCAACGTGGGCACGAACCTCCTCGCGCGGCATAGTCTCGGCACCGCAATGCTCGGCAATCTTGGCACCCCAGGTACCGGGCACGTAGTTACACCACATAAGTACGAGTGCCGAACGAATGCCGTGCTCGACGGCAGCGCGGCACATGGCAGCAGCGCGGTCCCAGTACGCCTGGTTGGGACGGGACCAATCAAAATGCACGCCGTCCTCGCTGGCGTAGGGCCAAATGCCCAGATCGGGGCAGCAGCGATCCCACTGCGGCAGCGTGTTGATCTGCAGCACGTTCATGCCCTGCTCGGCGCGGCGGGTCAGATAGTAGTCCCAATCGGCCTCGGTAATGCTCGTAAACGCGCTCCAGCACGTATCGGCAAACCAAAAGAACGGCTTGCCCTCGCACAAAAAGCCGTCCTGGCGACCGTTGACGGTCAGCTTTCCCAGACTCATCTGCATGTCCTTTCGTTTGATAAAGGAGTTGCGAACCGGCAGATTCTTTCGCGGTAACCCCGTGCGAAAGCCCCTGGCGCTTAGCAAGCCCCGGCGAGCAGGCGCCACATGCCCCCAACCAGTCTACCTTGTAAGAAGGGCCCCGCCGGGCTTGCGCCTGACGGGGCCCTGTCGTGTAGGTAAGGTCATAGACGACCGAATGGCTTGGCCTTAGGGCTCCATCTCGGCGAGCTCCTCCTTGGAGAAGCCAGTGGCAAAGACGACGGCAGCGGCGATGACAAAGGAGATTGCCATACCGACGATAGCCCAGACGGTGTTCATCTGGCCACCCTGCAGGTAGTTGGTGAAGACCAGGAAGTTGGAGGCACCGCCGGCCAGGTAGTAGGTAACACCCATGAGGCCGGAGAACACAGCGCCGATGGCACCGCCGATGAACATGCCGAGCATGGTACGACGGAAGCGCATGAGGATACCGAAGAGCGCGGGCTCGGTGACGCCGCCGGCGATAGCGGAGATGACGTAACCCAGGGCAAGACCCTTCTCGTCGGGGTTCTTCATCTTGAGGAAGGCACCGAAGGCGCAGCCCCAGACAGCGGCCATAGCGCAGTTGGTGGAAACGAAGACGAAGGGATCGTAGCCGGCAGCGATGATCTGAACCTGAGCGAGCAGGATGACGGGCATGTGCATGCCGCAGACCACGAAGAGCTGCCAGAAGGCGCCGAGGATGGCCATGACGATCAGGATACCGATACCGCCAAGGTCAGCAAGGCCAAAGAGGGCGTTGGCGATGAGGTTGCCGAGCTCGTTGCCGATCGGGGCAAGGACGATGAAGGCGATGGGGATGGTGACGATCATGGTGCAGAACGGCGTGAAGACCGTGGACAGCACGTCGGGCATGACCTTCTTAAAGAACTTCTCAACAAAGTAGAGGACCGGCACCGAGAGGATGATCGGCAGGACGGACTGCTGGTAGTTGGCGGCGGCGATCTGAATGCCGTAGACGGAGATGATTCCGCCACCCTCCTGAGTCGCGACACTCACGACGGACGGGGCCATGAGAGCGCCGCCGAGGAGCATGCCCAGAACCGGAGAGGCGCCGAGCTTCTTAGCAGCGGCATAGCCCAGGTAGATGGGGATAAAGGTAAACGTTGCCTCGTACAGGGTGGTGTAGAGGAACGTATAGGTCGGATCGGTATCGGAGAGAACGCCGAGCATGGTGGGACCAAGAACCGCAGCGATGGTGCGGAACAGACCGCCGGCCATGAGCAGCGGAATCAGCTGGGTCATGGAGCCCGACAGATAGTCGAGGATGATGTTGGGCAGGTTCTTGATCTCGAACTTCTCCTTGGGAGCGTCGAGGTTCTCGTCGACCGCGGCACCCTGCTTGACGCCGGACATGGCGACGAACTCGGCGAGCACCTTGGGCACGTTCTGGCCGATGATGACCTGGAGCTGGCTGCCGGCGAACTGGCAACCCAGAACACCCTTGACCTTCTTGATCTTCTCCACGTCGGCCTTGTTGTTGTCCTTGAGCGTCAGACGCAGGCGCGTCATGCAGTTGGTGGCGACGGTGACGTTTTCCGCACCGCCCACGAGCTCGAGGACATCGGTGGCAATCTGCTTGTTATTTACTGCCATGGGACCCCTCCCCATATCATCGTGTGTCTACCCGTTTGGACGTAGGCACGCCTTTGGCCCGGCGGCTATAGCCCCTTACGGCTGCCGAGCCCTTGGATACGCTGTCGTAAACAATCTGTTTACTGAACGTTTACAGCGCTTAGTTTACACGCAGGGTTGAATTTGTGGCAGTTTTGCCGTTTGCAGTCCGGTGAACGGTAGGAAATCGGGGGTGAACGTAATTGAATGCCGAGGTATTACATATAGTGCCATTTATTTATAAATGGTCTTTTACGTGGGATTTTATATAATCTGGCACCTCAATGCCTTGTTGACTCATCAACAAAAGCCCTGCTAGATAGTAGTAAACGAATGTTTAGTAGTTCATTGAACGTTTGACGCGACCGTTTACCGAGTTCATCTGCTAATTCTCTAATTCTGCTTTAAACTAAACATGTTTAGATTGTATTGCCGCGATTGTTTAGCACGCGCGGCACAAGGGAGGCAGCTCATGGAACTCAAATCGTGCACCTACGCAACCGTCAGCACCTTGGGCGACTTTGGCCCCTGGATCAGCAAGGTCGTTCTCGACCTACCCTGCACCGTGCGCGCCAACGATGTCGATGCGAACACTTTCCATATATATGTAGAGCGTCACGAGCGCACGGGCGAGGTCCTGATGCGCAAGGAGCCCGGCGCCGACCATGCCGTGCCCTCCGTGGGTTACATCGACGTTCTCGCCGCGTATCCGTGTGACGAGAACGGCCGCAAGCTCGCCGTGGGCACCCATGTGGCACTCGAGGTTGCCGAGCAGCGCCTGACCAAAAAGATCGAAGGCGGCGTCATGGGCTCGCGCATGCTCGATAACCAGCTTCACGTCACGCAGCTCGCGGCTCTTCCCGGCAACGACGGCGAACCCATCTGCGGCCTGGTCTTCGATACCTGTCGCGGCGACATCTGCCCCGCGCTCAAGGGCTGGAGCAATGCCGTGCAAAAGACTGCCATTGATGGTATCGCGCTCGAGTACGGCTTCTTTGAGCCCAGCTTTAAAGCCGAGGACTCGGCCCGCTTCAATCCCTTCGCGCCCGAGGCCACGGTCGTGCCCCAAAAGGCCCCGCTCGTGGTGTACCTGCACGGCGCCGGCGAAGGCAAGGGTGCCACGCAGGGCGAAGGCGCCACGCGCGCCTATATCGGCAACCGCGTGACAGCCATTAGCCAGGCGCAAATCCAGCGCTACTTTGGCGGCTTTGCCTGGGTGCTCGTGCCGCAGTCTCCCACGTTTTGGATGGATAACGGCGTCGAGCAGCTCGGCCGCTCCAACCAGAGCATCTACTCCCCCGTACTCAAGGCGCTCATCGACGAGTTTGTCGCCGAGCATGCCGAGCGCATCGACACCGACCGCATCGTGGTCGCCGGCCTTTCCAACGGCGGCTTTATGACCCTGCGCCTGTGCGCCGACTACCCCGATTTCTTCGCCGCCGGCCTTCCCTGCTGTGCCCCGTGGTACAACGCTACGGACGAGGACGTAGCCGCGCTCGCCAAGACGCCGCTGTGGTTTACGCACTCCAAGGGCGACGAGCTCGTGTCGCCGCAGCAGACCGTGCTGCCGCTCACGGCACGCCTGCGTGACGCCGGCGCCAACGTGCACCTTACCTACTTTAGCCATGTCGAGGACCTGACCGGTCGCTATCGCGAGGCCGATGGCTCGCCTAAGAAGACGTTCAACCACGGCGTGTGGATCCACCAATTCAACGACCTGTGTTATCAAGACTTCGACGGGGGCAACGTACTCATCGACGGCGAGCCGGTGGGCTGCTGGGAGTGGTCGGCCAGGGTCAATAGGTAATCCGTCCCGGCGCGGGGACCGGATGTTAGTTTTGCAAACGTCCTCGGGCATGCATGGGGCGGCGCTTTGCGCTTCGCGCTGCGCCTTCCCATGCCCCCTGCGGAATGTTTGCAAAACTAACACCCGGCCCCCGCTGCGTTGCCATTGTCGTTGGCCCTGGCCGGCCGCTTCCGGCAGCACGCCGGGTCGGCGGCAATGGGGGCGTGGGTCCCGTCTTGCCTTGCGCGTAACTGGCTGAATTGATTTTGATTGGAGCTGTTCCTATGTCCCAAGAGTTAACTCGGGTGATTGTTACTACCGATATGGAAGTCGACGATATGAACTCGCTCGTTCATTTGGCTCTGTATCTTAATGTGCTTGATGTTCAGGCTGTGGTGTATACGGCTTCGCAGTATCACTTTCTTGGGGATGGGGTTCATACGCTGGGCGAGGTGAATTCGCATTGGCGGACCAAAGGGCGTCGCTCTTATGAGTGGGATGTTGTGCCTCATGAGCCGGATCCGCTGGCCGGCGAGCTTCGTGAGTATCGTCCGTTTCCCGAGCATTGGATTGAGAGTCTCTGGAGTAATGAATATGCCCAGGCTTGGCCGCAGTTGCAGGTGAATGCGGGCGCTGCCGGTGAGCCGCCGTTTCCCACGCCTGCCCAGATGATCGAACGCACTTTTGTGGGAAATGTTGCCTTTGAGGGTGATGTAACTGAGGAAACTGAGGGATCTCGCGTAATTGCGCAGGCAATTTTGGATGATGATCCGCGTACGTTATGGCTGCTCAGCTGGGGTGGCATGAACACCATCGTTCGCGCCCTCATGAGTATTGCCGAGCGTTATCGCGCCACGCCCGAATGGCCTGCCGTGCAGCAGCGGGTCTATCAGAAGGTGCGCGTGATGGGCGTTGCCGATGGCATAGGGCAGGACAACTCATGGCTCGACCATGGACGCGAGCTCTTTCCCGAGCTCATCTTTTGGTGTGTGCCCTATATGTATGGCGGCTATGTCGATGCCAAGATGGCTCAACCCGATACGCTGCCGCTGTTTAAGGCACCTTGGCCTGAGCAGAATCTCACGCAGGGTAACGGCACCCTCATGGCACGCTACATGCTCTATGGCGACGGCAAGGTCTACGAAAACGAGCCCGAGCGCTTTCAGTTTGGCAAGCATGCCCGTCTGGATTGGGGTCTAGAAGGCATGCCCGCGATGCAGTTTGAGCGCGGCGACTTTATGGCCGAAGGCGACAGCATGACCTATATTCCGCTGCTGCCGTTTGGCCTGCGCGGTATCGACGACCGCGGCTTCGACACGCTGCTCGGCCGCATGTTTCTTGATGGGCATCCCGATGCGGACGCACCCACTGGTTTTGCCGCCTTGGGTACGCCCGCGAGCAGCAACCTCAATCCTTACCTGCGCGCCTATCAGGAAGACTTTGCCGCCCGCGCGCAATGGTGCGCCCATGATCCGGCAGTCTGCTCGCATCCGGCACATGTTGTCGAGGTCACAGCCGACTGCAGCGCCACAGCCGGCGAGCGCGTCGCCCTTGCAGCGACCATCGTCGACCCCGACGGCAAGGGCTTTGATGCACATTGGGATGTCGCCGAGGACCCGTCGAGCTATGCAGGCACGCAGGATCTTTCGCTGTGGCAGGAATGCACGGTGAGCACCGCTTTTATCGTGCCCGCCGACGCGCAGCCCGGCGACCGCTTTGTGCTCACCCTTACCGTGCAGACGCGCACCGAGCGCCCCTGCAGCCGCTACGCCCAGGTTGCCGTGACCGTGGCATAGCAGGGACGGCGCCCACATTCGGCAGCCGCCACATTCGGCATGGAGCATCCCCAACTACCACTCATTTAAGTACGTCCCCAATGAGTGGCCGAAGAGTGTCCCCGGAGACTAATTGGTGTCTGCTTTAACTTCTTTTGCAAGTTTTTACTTCTTTTGCTTTCTTTCACTTCTTTTAACAAAACACCCGGCGAGCATTAACTACTCGCCGGGCGCCTTGGTTAGGAGGCTATGAAGTCGAGTGTCTCAGCTTCCTTAGGAAAGGTCCTCACCATTAGAAGCAATAACCTTCTTGTACCAGTCGAAGCTCTTCTTTTTGGAGCGCTTGAGGGTACCGTTGCCTGCATCGTCGCGGTCCACATAGATAAAGCCGTAGCGCTTGGACATCTCGCCCGTGCCGGCAGACACCAGGTCGATCGGGCCCCAGGTGGTGTAGCCCAGCAGGTCAACGCCGTCCTCGGTCACCGCATCGTGCATCGCGGCGATATGCTGGCGCAGGTAGTCGATACGGTAGTCGTCGTTGATGGAACCATCCTCCTCGACAACATCCTTGGCGCCCAGACCGTTCTCGACCACAAACAGCGGCTTCTGATAACGGTCGTACAGGTCGTTGAGGGTGATGCGGAAGCCCAGCGGATCGATGGCCCAGCCCCACTGGCTCTCCTGCAGGTAGGGGTTCTTGGCGCCGGCGAAGGCGTTACCCTGGGTGCGCTCGACATCGGGGTTATCGGCACCGGCAGAGCAGCGGGTGCTGTAATAGCTAAAGCTGATGAAGTCGACGGTGTTAGCGGCCAGGATCTCGCGGTCCTCGTCCGTCATGCCCACATCGATGCCTAGACGCTCGAGCTTCTTGACGGCATATGCCGGGTAGTAGCCGCGGCTCTGGACGTCGACGAAGAAGTAGTTGTCCTGGTTATCGACCTGCGCCTGGCGCACGTCGCCCGGACGGCAGCTGTAGGGGTAGTAGCTACCCGCGGCGAGCATGCAGCCGATCTTGATCTCGGGGTCGATCTCGTGGGCGATCTTGGTTGCCCAAGCGCTGGCGACGAGCTCGTTGTGGGCGGCCAGGTACTCGACGGCCTCCTTGTTCTCGCCCTCCTCAAAGACCAGACCGGCACCCATAAACGGCAGGTGCAAGATCATATTGATCTCGTTGAAGGTGAGCCAGTATTTCACCAGCCCCTTGTAGCGAGTGAAGATCGTGGTCGCGAGGTTCTTGTAGAAGTCGATGAGCTTGCGGTTGCGCCAGCCGCCGTACTCCTTGATGAGGTGAATCGGGCAGTCGAAGTGCGTGATGGTCACGAGCGGCTCGATGCCGTGCGCCTGACACTCGCGGAATACGTCCTCGTAGAAGGCCAGGCCAGCCTCGTTGGGCTCGGTCTCGTCGCCGTTGGGGAAGATGCGGGTCCACGCCAGGCTCATGCGGAAGGTCTTAAAGCCCATCTCGGCAAAGAGAGCGATGTCCTCTTTGTAGTGGTGATAGAAATCGATGCCGGTCTGCGCGGGATAGTAATAGCCGTCCTCGAAGTCGAGCATTTTACGCTGGCCGGAGACCACCGCATAGCGCTCGGGGCCGTGCGGAGCCACGTCCACGTTGGCCAGGCCGCGGCCGTCCACGTCGTAGGCACCCTCGCACTGGTTGGCAGCCGTTGCGCCGCCCCACAGGAAGTCATTACGGAAAGCCATGTATCAATCCTTTCGCACGCTGTTGTCATAGGCTCAGTATCCCTGCAAACAACGCGTCGCTCAACGGCAGTGGCACAGGCCGATACTTCTTTTCGCGTGCAGGCGCCCGGCAGCCACCCCGCCTGACACTTTTTGATACCCGCCTGCCCAATCCACCACAAAGGGGACAGGCACCTTTGTGGCGGTTTGGGGCGGTTTGTCTCGATCTGTAACAGGTAGGCCGTCAAAACCGGGCCTGGTGTTACAGATCGAGATTGTTCGGCCAGTCCCTTGCAGTTTGTCTAAATCTGTAACAGATAGAGACGATTTAGCCCGCTAGATGTTACAGATCGAGACAGAAGATTCTAGTCGCAGGCGATGTCGAGGTTTTTGCCGATGAGACCTACGTAGCCGCCTTCGGCTGCCTTGGGGCTGTCAGCATGGCAGAGAACCCACTTGTCGGCCTTCCAGTAGCAGTAGCCGTCGCCGGCAGCAGGCATATCGGCCGCAGCCTCGGGACGCGGACCGTTGGTGCCGGCGGGAAGCGCCACCATCACCTGGAAGCCACCGTCGTCGACCATGCACGGCGTGTAGTGGAGCGTGGTGTTGAAAACCTCGACAACCTTGCCCGCCGGCACGCGAAACGCCTTGACGCACGCGGTGTCGAGCTTGCCGCCCTCGATCTCCCAGCGATGCGCCACGAGTAGGATAAAGTCACGCGCCCCCAGGTTGAACTCGCTCGCGCGGTGGTACTCCAGGCAGTTGAGACGCGTGTTGTGGCCATTGCACCAGCCGAGCTGGAAGGGGCGGCCGCCAAACATGAGAAAGCCAAGCTTGTCGGCATCCATGACACCCTCGAGCTCCGGCGCGCTCGCTACGTACTTACTGCCCTCGGGGATGGGCGTAGCGGAGAGTGCCTCGACGAGTGGGGCGGTCAGGCCGGACGGGACGTCGTCCCACACGCGGCCATAGGACTTGAACTCGGAATCCTTAACGGAATAGATATGCATGTTCGCTCCTGTTCGTTTATGTGACAGTATAAACATTCTAGAACAATCTCGTCCTGTTTTGGGCACTCGGTATGAAAAAGCACCCCCGCAAGAGTGAACTGCCTCCCATTTCTCGTGTCCAAGAAATGGGAGGCAGTTCAGAGCGGGAGCGCTTCTAGTACAAACGCTATTCCTGCAAGCAGCCTTACGCCTGCTGATAGTGCAGGTGCTTCTCGTCGATATCGGCCAGGTCACGGTTGAGGTAGCGGCGCGCGAGCCAGTTTGCCATGGGGAGGTTCTGGTCCAGGTAGTTGCCGCACTCCTCGGGAGCGGCACCGGGGACATCGCCCTCAAAGTCGGCGACAAACTCAAACAACTCACGCACGAGCGGCAGAATCTCCTCGCTCGTCAGCTCACCAAAAACGACGAGGTAAAAGCCCGTGCGGCAGCCCATGGGGCCAAAGTAGACAATGCGGCTCGACCACTCGGCATGGTTGCGAAGGAATGTCGCGCCTAGGTGCTCGATGGTGTGGCACTCGGCCGTGTTCATGACCGGCTCCTTGTTGGGCGTGGTCAGGCGCAGGTCAAAGGTGGTAACGACAGCGGCGGTCGCCGGATCGCGATCGATGCGGCTCACATACACGCCGGGTTCAAGCAGCAAATGGTCAACGGAAAAGCTCGCGATGCGCTCCATGGCAGATCCTCTCGATAGTCAATTTGGGACGGGGCTCTTTTAGCTGGTTCGAATGGTCGCACCAATCATACCAGTCAAAAAAGCCCCGTCCCAAATGAGCTGCCCGGGACGGGGATCAATGAATTTTTAATCCCGTCCTAAAAAAATCATTCTAGGCTGTGTAGGCAATCGTTAATTTCACGGCGTGGCGCCAGCCGGCGATCTTTTTGGCTCGCTCGTCAGCGGGCATCGACGGTTCCACGATGCCGCGGGCGCCGTAGACATCGACGACATCGCGCGTGTACATGCCCAGCGCGATGCCGCAGGCCCAGGCCGCACCCAGGCCGCTCATCTCGTCATTGCTCGCGATGCGGATGGGCGAGCCAACCAAGTCGCTCTCAAACTGCATCAGGTACGCGTCGCGCGTGGGACCGCCGTCAACACGAAGCTCGGCCAACGTTGCACCCGAATCCTCGACCATCGCATCGATCACGTCAAAGATCTGATAGGCGATCGACTCGTCGGCAGCCTTCACGAACTCCGCGCGACCCGTGGTGCGCGTCATGCCAAAGACGCAGCCCTCGGCATCACTCGCCCAGTGCGGCGCGCCCAAACCGGTAAACGCCGGCACAAAGTAGACGCGGCTCGTCGGATTGGCGGCGTAGCACAGGTCGGTAACTTCCTCGGGGTTATTGATGAGTTCCAGATCGTCGCGCAGCCACGTCTTGACGGCGCCGGCGTAGCTCACGTTGCCCTCGAGCACGTACTCGGTCACGCCGTCCATACGCCATGCGAGCGAGCTCGAAAGCCCGTGCGAGCTGGCAGCGAACTCGTCGCCGACGTTCATCATGACCGAGCTGCCGGTGCCATAGGTCGCCTTGGCCATACCGCGGCTGTGGCAGCCCTGCGCGAACAAGGCCGCGTGGCTGTCGCCCAGCACGCCGTGAATGGGCACGGGTGCCGGCAAAAAGCCGCCCAGGTCCGTCATGCCGAACAGGCCATCGGAATCGGTCACCTGCGGCAGGCAGGCCAAGTCGACGCCAAAGGCCTCGCACACCGGTTCGCTCCAGCAGCCACGGCGCAGGTCAAAGAGCTGCGTGCGGCTGGCGTTGGACCAGTCGCAGCGAAACTCCGCGCCGCCCGTGAGCGTCCAGACCACCCAGGCATCGATGGTGCCCAGACACAGCTCGCCTGCCGCGGCAGCCTCGACAGCAGCGGGAACGTTCGCGAGGATCCAGGCCATCTTGCCAGCCGGGTAGTAGGGCGAGAGCACCAGGCCCGTCGTGTCGCGCACCAGCTCGGCCACACCCTCGCGCGCGTCCAGCTTGTCGCACAGCTCGCGGGCGCGGGCGCACTGCCACACTACGGCGTCGCACAGCGGCTCGCCCGTCGCGCGGTTCCAGGCAACGGTGGTCTCGCGCTGGTTGGAGATGCCGATGCCGGCGATGTCGGCAGGGTCGACCCCGGTCTCCTCCACCACGGCACGCGCCACGGCCAACACGTTGGCGGCAATCTCGGCCGGATCATGGCTCACCCAACCGGCCTCGTTGACAATCTGGCGATGCGAGCGATCGGCACGATGAATCAAATGGCCGCCCTCGTCCACCAGCAGTGCCTTGGTGCCCTGCGTGGATTGATCGATTCCGATGATGTAGCGGCCCATGGCCACCCCTTTCAAAATAAATGTGACAAAGGGACGGTCCCTTTGTCACATTCCAGTTACTCTGCGGGCAGGAACTTGGCGACGGTCTGCGCGATTCCGGCACCCGTCAGGCCGTAGTGCGCAAAGACCTCGGGGCTCGTGCCGGTGATGACCGGCGCGTCGGGCAGGGAGAGGCACTTGACCGGGCGCGGGCAATGCTCACCCACCACCTGCGCGACCATAGAGCCCAAGCCGCCGAAGGGGCTGTGCTCCTCGACAGTCACGACGGCGCGCGTGGCACCGGCGGCCTCAATCACGGCCTCGGTGTCGAGCGGCTTGACGCAGTACATGTCGAGCACCGTTGCCGAGATGCCCTGCTCGGCCAGCAGGTCGGCGGCGTCCACGGCATGGCGGACCATCTCGCCGGTGGCGACGAGCGTCACATCGGTGCCGCGACGCACCCAGGTGGCGCGATCCATCTGGAACGGGCACTCGTCCTCGGTGTACACGTCCTCGACCGGGTTGCGCCCCACGCGGATGTAGGCCGGCTTGTTGTCGGCCACCAGGGCGCGCACGAGCTCGGCGGTCTGGAAGCGGTCGCTCGGCAGATACACGCGCATGTTGGGAATCGCGCTCATGGCGGCGATATCCTGCGCGGAGTGGTGGCTCATGCCCAAGGCACCGTAGGACACGCCGCCCGAGATGCCGATGAGCTTGACGTTGGTGTTGGAGTACGAGACGTCGACCTTGCACTGCTCATACGAGCGCGTGGTCACAAAGGATGCCGGCGAGGCGGCCCAGGCCTTCTTGCCGCACGAAGCCAAGCCGGCGGCGATGCTCACCAGATCCTGCTCGGCAATGCCGACCTCGACGGACTGTTGGGGATACTGATCAAAGAACGGCGTGAGCGATGCGGAGCCGCGGGAGTCGGAGCACAGGACGACGATGTCCTTATCGGTCTTCGCGGCCTCGAGCAGCGTGTCGCAGATAACCTTGCGATTGGCGATCTTGTTAGCCATTGACGGCCTCCTTATGGGCAGCGAAATCGGCGATGATCTGGGCATATTCCTCATCGTTGGGCAGGTGATGATGCCAGGCGGCCTTGTCCTCCATAACAGGCGAGCCATAGCCCTTCACCGTGTTGAGGATGATGACCGTGGGCTTGCCACAGGTCTCGGCGGCCAACGTCAGAGCGGCGTCGATGGCCTGGACGTCGTTGCCCGGAATGGAGAGCACGTTCCAGCCAAAGGCGGCCCATCGCTCCTCCTGCGAATCCTGCTTCATGACGTCCTCGGTGCTACCGCTGATCTGCAGGCGGTTGCGGTCCACGAGCGCGCACAGGTTATCGAGCTGATAGTTGCCGCCGCTCATGGCGCCCTCCCAGACCGAACCCTCGGCAAGTTCGCCGTCGCCCATGATGGTGTAGACGCGGTAGTCGCGGCCGTCCATCTTGCCGGCGAGCGCCATGCCCACGGCCACGGGCAGGCCGTGGCCCAGCGAGCCCGAGTTCATCTCGATGCCCTTGAGCTTGTTGTTGGGGTGGCCGATGTAGGGGCTGCCGAACTTGGAGAAGCGGGCCTTGACGTCGTCGAGGTCAAGATAGCCCTCGTGGCAGAGCACCGCGTAGTAGGCCTCCATGGCGTGGCCCTTGGAAAGCACGAAGCGATCGCGGTTGGGATCGTCGATGGTCTCGGGTGAAATGTTGAGGTGGTTGGCATAGAGGGTCATGAGGGCGTCGATCACCGACATGTCACCGCCGATGTGGCCGCCGGCACCAGCCATGATGATATCGACGCAATCGCGGCGAAGATCCCAACGCAGGGACTCAAGCTCTTCGATAGTTGCCATTTCTACTCTCCTCGCAGGTAGGCTTTGACGTCTTCTTCGATGGGGTCGTACAGGTCGGGCTGGATGCCGATGTACTTGCAGGCCTCGTAGAGCACCGGCACCACGTTGGCGTGAATAGCGACGCAGTGGTGGATGTAGGGGCCCTCGACGATCTTGGCCTCGAGGCGCTTGAGGTTTTCGACCTCGACCCACAGGTAGGTGCCCATGCCGGCCGGGCCGTCGATGCCGCGGGCGTTGCCCAGCAGCAGCGAATACTCGCCGTTGTCGCCGTCAAAGCGGGCAAGGGTGAGATCGCCGTGCTTGGCCTCGGCCGTCAGCGCGCCGGGGTGGTCGAAAGCCAGCGGGTAGGTGAGCTTGGGCTTGACGGCCGCGCAGCTGCAGGGCCAGGGGCCGCAGTGCTGCAGCAGCTCGCCGTTCTCGTTATCGGGATGGCGCACGGTCCAGTCGGCGAACATGCCGCGGTGACGGCCCAGGTCGGCGGCCTCGACCATCAGCGCAGTGATGGCGCCGTGGATATCGGTCTCACATACGACGGGAATGCCCATCTCGTTGAGGATGGCATTGGCGGCGCAGGGCATAATGCCCAGCTCGTCCTGCAGGGCGTTCCAGCATTGGATGGCGCCGGCGTTGCAGCCGTACTTCTCGACCAGGCGCTTCATAGCGATGGCGAGCCCTGCGACCGCGGGGACCTTGTCCTCGGGTATGCAGATCTCAAAGCTGTGGCGAATGTGGTCGAGCATGGCGGCCATGGCCTGCTCGTCGGCCTGAGCGTCGCGCACAGCCTGAACAAGCTCGGTCATGGGGATGGGCGAAAGCTGAATATTGAACTTCTCGAGCAGCTCGCCCTCGTTGCACATGGTCGACCAGAAGTCGAATGGACGGGTGGCCATCTGCAGAATACGGGTGCGCTTGAAGGTCTTGACCACGTTGCACACGGCCAAGAAGTCCCAAACGCCGCGCTCGAACTCGGGATCGGTCAGGCGGCAGTTGGTCATATAGGTAAAGGGAACCTGGAAGCGGCGCAGGACCTTGCCGGTGGCGAACAGGCCGCACTGGCTATCGCGCAGGCGGGTGCCGTCGGGCTCGGGGCGCTCGTCGCGCGGGCCCCACAGCAGCACGGGTAGGCCGAGCTCGCGGGCAAGGCGGGCGCAAACGTACTCGGTACCAAAGTTGGCGTGGCACAGCATGATGCCATCGACGCCCTCGGCGCGGAACTTCTTGACGATAGGCCCGATATGGCTGTCGTCAAACAGCAGGCCCTCGTCATTAATGTCGTCGATGTCCACGATGTCGACACCGATCTCGCGCAGGCGATCAGCCGTCAGGCCGCGATACTTAAGCGCGTCCGGTGCGCTAAAGATGCTGCGGCGCGTGGGCACAAAACCGAGCTTGATCTTGTCCATGTACGTCCTCCCCTAGTTACATGTTCAGTAAACAGACGCGTGTTTTGTTTTGTTCTGTTTACTAAATGTTTTACTCCTCTGTTTAGAAGTGTAACGCGAAATACCCGCAAGCGGTAGAAAAAACAGCCTAAACGGTATGTAAACAAACTGAACATACAAGGGCAACAAAAAGAGGGCCCCGAAGGACCCCTTTTGGATGACGTTATTTTGCTGCCTTAGCGAGCTTTGCCGCCCTGCGGCCCGGCGTTGCCTTCGCCTAGATCTCACGCACGCTCTGACGCTCGACAAAATAGGTCGATACGGCTGTCTTGCAGGTATAGCTCTTGGGATTGCGGATGTTGCCCACCAGGCGGCGCACCGCGATCTCGCCCACCTCGTGCTTGGGAACGTGCACCGTGGTGAGCGGCGGGTTGGAGAAGGCACCCAGAGATAGGTCGTCAAAGCCGATAATCGAGACATCCTCGGGCACGCGAATACCGTGCTCGTTGAGCGCGCGCATGGCGCCTACGGCGAGCACGTCGTTTTCGGCAAAGAAAGCCGTCGGCAGGTCGTCGCGCGAGACGCTGTCGAGCCATGCGCCCATGTCGCGATAGGCGCCCTCGAGCGTGGTGCCCAGCGTAACGCGCCATGTCGGGTTGGCCTCAAGGCCCGCATCCTCAAGCGCTTGGCGATAGCCGCGCTCGCGGTCCTTAAAGTTGCGGATACGAAGGTCGCCCGCCAGATAGCCGATCTGCCTGTGACCTTTCTCGATGAGGTGATCCACGGCGCGCAGCACCGAATCGGTGTTGGCAATGACTACGGCATCGAAGTACTGACGATCGCTCCAGCCGTCGAGCACGATCAGGTGGGCGGCAGCGTTGGCAAACAGGGCGTAGTCTTCCTCACCCAGCTCGGTGCCCATCAGCACGATAGCGGCGGACGGATCGGCGATCAGGCCCTCGACCTGCGGACGCACGGCGTCCAAATCGCTAAAGTCGAGCGAGACAAAGCTCGTGCTCATGCCGTGACGACGCGCCTGGCGCTCCACGCCCTCGATGACCGCGGGATGGAAGGTGCTCTCGTCCAGAATGGCGCCCGTTTTGCGCGCGAGCACAAACTGAATGCTCTCGAGCTGCGTCGACTGCTGATAGCCAAGCGATTGCGCGCACTCCAGGATGACCTTGGCGGTCTCTTCACTCACGCTGCGCTTGCGGTTGAGCGCGTTGGACACGGTCGCGGGCGAAAAACCGGTGATGCGGCTGATCTCGCGAACACTTGCTTTGGCCATTGTTCCCCCTAGCAACGGCCGTGGCGGAGCATCGCAACTTGATGGCTCGGCAACTAAACGACCGCAAATTCAATCTAAACAGAGTAGTAAATGTTTATGAGCTAGTTTAGCCTGTTGTCAAGCAAAGTGGCCCGACTATTCCCCCAACGGGCACATTTACTCGGTAGCTAAAAAAGCCCCGTCCCAAATTGACTACATGGGGCGGGGCACGGAAATCATTTAGCCAAGGATACGAGCCATGCGCGTCTTGAACTCGGACAGGAAGCGCGGGGCATCCACGGTCAGCGCCACAAGTGCACTCTTGTCCGGATCGGACAGGCGGTGCTCATCGCAAATGGTGCGGCCGCGATACTCGCCCAGCAGATCAACACGCAGATTGCAGCCGAGCGCACCCACGAGCGTGGGGTCGATCGCCACGGCAACGGCCAGCGGATCGTGCAGCGCACAACCACCCAGGTAGGGTGCGTTCATCTCGTACGAGCCAATGTAGTGCTCGACCATGCTCGCAAATGCGCAGCCCGCCATGGTGCCCGAGCCCGTCCAGCCGGCAATGTCGCGGCGTGTAAGCACCACGCGATGCGTCACGTCCAGACCCACCATGGTAAGCTTGCGGCCCGAGCGCAGCACGGCATCGGCCGCTTCGGGATCGCTTGCCATGTTGGCCTCGGCACCCGCGCTCACATTGCCGGGCACGGTCAGGGCGCCGCCCATCACCACCACGCGGCCAATAGACATCACCGCCGCCGCATCGCGCTCCAGGGCAAGCGCCAGGTTGGAGAGCGGGCCGGTCGCTACGTAGACCAGATCGGGACCATAGGTGCGCGCAGCATCGATCAGATAATCGACTGCAGCGTTGCCATCGGCCGACGTCGCCCCCACCGGCTCGTAGGGCGACGCGGGCACGCTCGCGCCGCCGATGCCGTTCTTGCCGTGAATGAGTACGGTGGACGCCGGCGGCGTATAGGGCTCAGTCGCCTGCAGAGGACGGTCGGCACCCAGGTACACCGGCACCTCGGGACGGCCCAACAGGTCAAGAACCGCCAGGCAGTTGCGCGCCGACTGGTCGACGCGCACGTTGCCAAAGCACGTGGTAATGCCCACGAGCTCAACCTCGGGGCTCGCGATGGCATAGGCAAGCGCCATCGCATCGTCCACACCCATATCCAGATCAAGGATCAGCTTCTTGATTGCCATTGTTCTACTCCGCTTCTCCGTCTTGTACTAAATCGTCTAAACCAAACACGCGCTCAACTTCGGCGCGCGTGGGAATCGACTGCTGCGCGCCCAAGCGCGACACCGTCACCGCCGAGGCGCGTGCACCCGCGGCCATGCATTCAAAGAGCGGCAGGCCCTCCAGACGAGCCGCGGCAAGCGCACCGATAAATGTATCGCCCGCGGCCGTCGTATCGACCACCGTGCTCGAAAGCGCCGGCATACGCAGCAGCTCGCCGTCGTCGCCGAGCGTAACCGATCCGGCGCCGCCCAACGTGATGACCGCAACTCCGGCACCCTTGGCGAGCAGGGCATTGAGCGCCGCGACGCAGCTCGCATCGTCCGCAGGCAAGATGCCCGTCAGCACCTGGCACTCAGTCTCGTTGGGACAGACCAGGTCGACCGCAGGCCAGACCTCCGCAGGCACTTCGCAGGCAGGCGCTGGATTAAAGACCGTATAGAACCCCAGCTCGCGAGCGCAAACAAACGACTCGGCCGTCGCTGCAAGGTCACATTCGCCCTGGGCGATAAAGACGCTTCCGGCAGCCGGGGCAATATCGCTGGCGTCGCCGTCGAGCTCATCGGCCACCAGGCGCCTCAGCGCGCGAGCAACGTCCTCGCCCGCGAGCGCATGGTTGGCGCCCGGCGACAGCACGATGCGGTTATCGCCCTCACAGCGAATGATGGTCGCCGTTCCCGTCTCCACGTCGTCGCGGCGCGCCACAAAGTCACAGTCCACGCCAGCATCTTGGAGCCCCGCCACGAGCGACGAGCCAAACGCGTCGCGGCCGACCGCGCCGATCATGCACGTGCGCGCACCCATGCGCGCAGCTGCTACGGCCTGGTTGGCGCCTTTGCCGCCGGCGTTGGTGATAAACCCGCTGCCGCCGACGGTCTCGCCCGCACGCGGCATGCGCTCGCACGCCACCGAAAGGTCCATGTTCATGCTGCCAAACACCGCAACGATGCCGCAATCTGCCATGGAAACCTCCTCGTCCGCGGGCTCTGCACCCGCTGTCGGCCGTCAATCGTGCACTCTCGCACCTCTATAACTTTAGTTCACTTTGATGTGGACGCGCGCTTGAGCTTACGCCAGCAGCAAGCATTCACAGGAGTAGGCGGCTACAATGAAAGCGTGCTGATTATTCTCGTCATTGGATGATGTTTTATGGAACAATTCCCGCGATCGAGCTCGCGCAGCTCACGCCATGCGAGCGATCAACAAGCGCCGCGCGAACGTTCGCGCACTAACCGCCAAACCACCGACCCGCGCCGCGCTGCAGGCTCCCATCGCTCACCCGTCAACAAGGGCGCCCGCACCGACAGCGCCGCAAAAGAACAGGCGCCCACGCGTCCCAAATCTCGCTACATCCCCGCCCTCGACGGCCTTCGCACGCTCGCCGTTGTCGCGGTGGTGCTCTATCACCTCAACCTCACGTGGGCACAGGGCGGCCTGCTCGGCGTCACGATCTTCTTTGTGCTCTCGGGATACTTGATCACGCGCCTGCTCCTCAACGAAATCGCAAAGACCGGCCGTATCGATCTCAAGAGCTTCTGGATCCGCCGCATCCGTCGCCTATTCCCCGCCGTGGTAACCGTCGTAGTGGTGACCTGCGCACTGTGCACTGTCTTTAACCATGTGATGCTCACCAAGATGCGCCCCGACATCCTGCCGTCGCTGCTGTTCTTTAATAACTGGTGGCAGATCATGCAGGACGTTTCGTACTTTAACGCCCTGGGCGACCCCTCGCCGCTCACGCACTTTTGGTCGCTTGCCATCGAGGAACAGTTCTATCTTATTTGGCCGCCGCTGCTGCTCGCCATGGTGTCGGTGCACATGAGCAAGCCCAACACGCGCCGCGTAGTCCTGGGCCTCGCCGCCGTCTCCGCCGTCGCCATGATGGTGCTCTACAACCCCGCCACCGACCCCAGCCGCGTGTACTACGGCACCGACACCCGCGTGTTCTCGTTGCTGCTGGGCGCCTGGATGGCCTTTATCCCCGACCGCGACCTGGCGCCTGCGCGCCTTGTCCGCCATCTGGGGCTCGACCGACTGGCCGGCGCCGTCAAGCACGGCAAGAACGCCGAGGGCAAGCCTGGCAAGAAGGTCGACGAATCAGCCGATACCGCCCCGGCACAGCCGAGCGCCCTCGTGCGTTTTTGGTCCTCGCCCGCATCCATCGATGTCTTGGGCGTCGTTGGTCTGGTTGGCCTTGCCGCCATGGTCGCGCTCACCAACGGCTACACCGCGTTCCAGTATCGCGGCGGCACGCTGTTATGCTCCATCCTCACGCTCATGGTCATCGCGGCCTGCGTGCAGCCCCAGGGAATGGTTGCCCGCGCGCTGTCAGCCGAGCCGCTCGTATGGATCGGCAAGCGCTCCTACAGCATCTACCTGTGGCACTATCCGCTGCTGCTGCTTATGAACCCGGTCGCCAACATCAACGATACGCCCTGGTGGCAGTACATTTTGCAGGTGTTGTTGGTGGTCGCCGTAGCCGAGTGCTCCTATCGCTTTATCGAAACGCCGTTTAGGAAGGGCGCTTTTGGGCGCACCGTTTCCGAGCTCCGCGACGGCACCACCACGCCCGCCGGCTGGATGCGCGCACATGTCCCCACCTGCGCCGTTTGCGCCGTCGTGCTTGTTGTGGCGCTGGGCGGCCTGGTCTTTGTGCCCGACACATCCGCGCTGAGCGGCGAGGGCGCCGAAGTTCTGAACAAGGAAGCCAAAAATGCAAAGCCTCAAGATCAGCAGGCGGCCGACGACTCCGACAAAGACGACGACGGCTTCCCCGACGGAGCCTACGACCTGCTAATGATTGGCGACTCCGTGTCCCTGCGCGCCGTCGATGCCTTTGACGGCGTGTTCCCGCACAGCCACATCGATGCCGAAAAGGGCCGCCAGTTTGATGCGGGCCGCGCGACATTTGAGGGCTATATCCAGCAGAACCTTGCCGGCAAGATCGTGGTCTTTGCCCTGGGCACCAACGGTTTGGTAACGGACGCCCAGGTCGACGCGATCATGGCCGACGCCGGTGATCAGCGTATTGTCGTGTTTGTAAACACGCGCAGCCCGCAGCCGTGGGTCGGGTCCACGAACCAGGCCATCGCCAACGCCGCTACGCGCTACAAGAATGTACGCGTTATCGACTGGTACGGGCACAGCGCCAACCGCAACGACCTGTTCGATGGCGACGGCACGCACCTGTCGACTACCGGCGTGACCGAGTACCTTAAGCTCATCCACGATGCCGTCAAGAAGGACCTACCCGTGCACCCCGAGGACCACGTTAACGATCCGCAGCCGGCGGCTGTCAAATCCGCTGCCGAGGCACTCGTCAACGCCCTCGCCTACAAACCGCACAAGCTAGGCACCGACAAGTAACGCACAGCCAAATCTGCTTACAATCCGGCACTTGGGACCACTTCCGCGACTTACAAAGCCGCCTCTGGGCTGTTAATTCACCCCAGAGGCGGCTCAATAGCTGCACATCGGTATATAACTAGCACCCTATAGCAGACAAAAACAGACCGCAGCCCATGGCGGCGGCCTGTTTAGAGTCCAAGAGAGGCGCTACGCGCTGTAACCCATCGCTTGCAGAACAAACATGACGACCGTCAGCACCGTAATAACGCCGATAGTCGCCCAAGTGAGCACATTCCACACACGGCCGTTGCGGTTGGCGCCCATAATGTGTCGATCGGCAGCAATAACCACCTGGAACACCAGAACCACGGGCAGCAACACGCCGTTGATGACCTGCGAGGTCATCATAATCTGGAACAGGTCGACGCCGGGCATGAGCACCAGCACGGCAGAAATGCCAATGATTGCCGTAATGATGCCGCGATAGACCGGGGCCTCGTCCCAGCTGCGATCGGCACCGCGTTCCCAGCCAAACGCCTCGCAGACAGCGCTGGACGTAACGCCCGGCAGCACACAGGCGGCCAAGAAGCTCGCCGCGACCAGGCCCGAGGCAAACAGCACCGTGGACCACTGGCCCGCAATGGGCTCCAGCGCGCGGGCAGCATCTGCAGCGTCGCTAATCTGAATGCCCGCGGGGAACAATACCGTACCGGTCGTGATGATAATAAAACCGGCAATGACATCGGCGGCAATCGAGCCGCTCACGGTATCGATGCGCTGCAACACGATATCGTCCTCGCCGGCATTCTTATCGACCACGTTGTTCTGTGCCAGGAAAATCATCCAGGGCGCGATGGTGGTACCGATCGTCGCGACCACAAGCGACACGTAGCTGGGGTCATTTTGAATGTTGGGTACAACCAGATCGACCGCCACCTCGCCCCAACTGGGACCAGCCATAATTGCAGCGACAATGTAGGTCACAAACACGCAGCTCACCAGCAACAGAATCTTCTCGATGCGCTGGAAGCTACCCGACATGGTAAGCATCCAAACCATCAGCGCCACCAGCGGCACCGAGATGCTCGCCGGCACGCCAAAGAGGGCAAGGCCGCTCGCGATACCCGCAAACTCCGAAATGGTCACGGCTGTGTTGGCAATCAGCAGCGCCGCCATGGCCAGCACGCTCTTGCGCACGCCAAAGCGCTCGCGAATGAGCGAGGCCAGGCCCTTGCCCGTCACGCAGCCGCAACGCGCCGCGGTCTCCTGCGTCACGATGAGCAGCACGGTCATGACGGGAAGCATCCAGAGCATCTTGTAACCATAGCTGGCACCGGCGCTGGAATACGTGGCGATGCCGCCGGCGTCATTGCCCGAAAGCGCCGCCAGAAGGCCAGGGCCCATGGCACCAAAGATGGCCGCGATGGTCAGCTTTTGCTTGGTGTCCTGCTTTTGCTTGCTATTTTGCACGCGACCACCTAACCCATGACCGACATGGCGAGCAGCACCGCAGCGGCACAGTACGCCACGCACGAGATCATGACGGCAATGACGTTCATGGCGGTACCCGACGTATTGAGGTCGTGCTCGTCACGCCAGAACAGCACCATCAGGTAAATCACAGCGCTCATATTACCAATCAGGCAGACGATAGCCGCGATGTTAAAGCAGCCGGTAAAGAGCTGCTCCTCGAGCATGGGCGCGTCGGGGAACGCCGTGGTGCGCACCAGCTGAGCGCACAGGTAGGTCACGAGCGACAGGATCAGGCCCATGCCCGTGCTCTGGAAGAAGAATCCCAGATACGGCTTGGGTTCATCGTCATGGCCGTCGTACTCCAGGAAGTAGTTCTTGACGAACGACACCATACGCGAGGCAGCCAGCAGCACGAGCGGCATGGCGCACATGGGGAACACCACCAGATGCGCGGAGCCCAGCGCCGTCCCCAGCACTGCCGCCATGATGCACGAGGAAATGCCCCACACGACAACCCAGTACTGGCGATGCACAAACCAACTGAGCACATTCGTCGAGTCGTCGGACGCGCTATCGCCCGAGCCGACGCCTGCGATCTGCAGGTCCTCCTGGTGCTCCTCGGCGATGACGTCCATGGCGTCGTCGAAGGTCACAATGCCCAAGATGTGGCGGTTCTCATCGCAGACGGGGATGGCGACCAGGTCGTACTTGGTCATCTCGTCCGTTACGTCTTCCTGGTCCTCGTCGGGCGACACATAAACCAGGTCGCGGTAGGCCAGCTGGCCCAGCGTGGCGTCGCGGTCGGCCACGATCAGCGTGCGCAGCGAGAGCACGCCGGTCAGCATACCGCTCGGATCCTCGGTATAGACGTAGTAGACGCTTTCGAAATCCTCGTCGAGCTTGCGGATCGCCTCGATGGCGTCATCGACCGTCGCCGTGGCAGGCAGGGAGACAAACTCCGAGGTCATAATGCGGCCGGCAGTGTTTTCCTCATAGCCCAGCAGGTTACGAATCGCCTTCTCCTCCTGAACGCCCATCAGGCGCAGGAGCTTCTCGGCCTTCTCGTAATCGAGCTCGTCGATCAGGTCGGCGGCGTCGTCCGGGTCCATCATGGCCAGCATCGACGACGCATCCGTGTCGGACAGGCCCTCAAGCATCTCGGTCATGAGCTCGTCGTCATCGAACTCCGAGATGGCCTCGGCGGCCTGGGCGGTGTCGAGCTGCGCGAACACCTGCGCGCGCAGGCGAGGATCGAGCTGCTCGATAATGTCGGCAATGTCGGCAGGATGCAGCTCGCCGAGCGTCTTATGCGACACCGACAGCTGGATGTTCTTAGTCGAGCGATCGAGCAGGTCCATGTAGGACCAGGCGATGATGTCCTCGCCGAGCGGTTTGCCCAGGTGCTTCATAAAGCCCTCGACGACATGTTCAAGAGCGGGGCTGATTGCGCGCAGCAGACCGCGGGCACCGACTTCGGCACCCAGCAGGCGCAGCTGATTTTCGCCCGACATGGAAAACTTGATGTCGTTTACGCGCACGACCTTCATGCCCTGCGTGTCGACGATTTGTTTATTGAGCACGTCGCGCGCGAGCAAAAGTTCGGTCGGCTGCAGGTACGAAAAACGGATTTCGGTGGCCGACGTCTTAAGGTATACGCCCGTCTCGTCGATACGGTCGACCCATTTTCGCCAGCTGATCATAAACGGCGTCTTGCCGGGACCGCGGAACGCGAGCGACGTCACGTGCGGAAAAACTTCGCCGGTAGCAATGCCAAAATCGTTCACAACGCCGAGCTTTTCGCCATCGACGTCCAAGACCGGCAGCTTGAGCATCTCACTCAGATAATTCACTGGTGCTCCCCATCATTATTCCTTCGGACCGTGGCCATGCCGGCACGCCATCCGTGGACTTTTAGATATGTATACGCATGCGCGGGCGGCACACCGCTCGGCGCTCACACCCCGTGCATGCGCAAGAAGCACCTGCAAGGGGTCATCGACTGTATGGTCGAGGTTTGGATTTCACCTGCAACCTTTCTCTTGACCCTTGTTATCCGCAGTAACTATAGCATCAGCATCGCGCCGTGACGCCAAATTTATGCTCCAAACATCGCAGGCATATCAAACGCTGACGCATCCGTGACATAGTCGTTTAAGAACGTCCCCCGTGACTAGTCTGCGGTGTCGTTATCTTCGGCGAGCTGGGGAAACACGGCGTTCTTGGGCATGGAAGTCTTCGTTAGCGAGGTGAGTTTTTTGCTCAGCGACGTATCCGTCTTAACCAAATCGCTCAGCGTCACGATCTTGTAGCCCTTGGCGACAAGGCCATCGATGATCTGCGGCAGCGCTTCGAGCGTCTGTTCGGAGCACTCGTCGCTATCGGTGAACAAAACAATGTTGCCCGGAGTCACCGATTCGAGCACTGTCGAAACCTGTTCGTCGGCGCCGTTGAGCAGCCAATCGCCCGAATCGACATTCCACGAGACCACGGCAGACACCAGGTCCATCGCATCGATCCAGTTTTGCTCGTCAAACGCGGCGTAGGGAGCACGCAGCAACATCGTCTCGACGCCGGTCGCCGACTTAATCGCCTCGGTGCCCTTCGTGATCTGCTTGCGCACCGCCTCGCGATCCTCGCCCTTGAGCGAATCATCGCTGTAGCTGTTGGAGCCGATCTCGCATCCGGCATCGACAATCGCTTTGGCAGTAGCGGGCGAGGCTTCCGCAGCATCGCCCGAAAGGAAGAACGTCGCCTTGACGCCCTTTTCCTTGAGCACCTGCAAGACCTGCTTGGTCGCGTCGCTCGGACCCTCGTCAAATGTCAGGGCCACGTACTTTTCGTTGCCCTTGGGCGCTACGCTCGCGCACTCGACTACGCAGTCGGTGGCGGGCACGACCTCGCCGCGGTCCTGTGTCTTGCCCGACTGCTCGCCGACCCATACCTCGGAGCGGCCCTGAACGCCCCAGGTTTTAACGTATTCGATAGCGCCTGTGCCCTCGACCTTCAACTTGGGCTCAATGGTCGTGACCTGGACCTCGTGCTTCTCGTACGTGTCGCGGCCGTCTTTGACCGTCACTTTCTCGCCGCCCGTTAGCTCGCGGCTATTCCACTTGCCCTGCTTCACCCGTTTGCCGTCCACCTTCACCGACAGCTTTTCGCCGCCACGGCGGGTAAGCACGCTATCGTCGACAGCCAACAAGTCGCCGGCATCGTAGGTGTCGGTCAGGCCTTGATCATCGATAAGGTTCTGCAACGTGGAGCCCACGCGCACCGAAGCCTGCTCCCCATTGAGCACAATGTCCACGCTGCGATTGACATAGCCCACGACGGCAGCGATAAACAGCACGAGCGCACAGCCGACAGCGATGAGCGCATAGGGCAGGCGGGACGGTCGGCGCGGTGAGCGCCCGTTGCCGATGCGCGCACTGCGATCGCTAAACCCACGGCTATGGTTGAGGTACATCGCGCCGGGTTTACGGTGACGTCGACGCTGACCGCTGGGCAGCTGCCCCAGGTCGCGTCGCGCCGTAGGACGCGCACCCGAGCGCCCGTTTAAGTTAGATCCGTTTTGGCGCATGTGCCCTCCCCCATAAACACAGCGAGCCGGAGCAACAGGTCTCCGGCTCGCCCCCCGTCATTTGGTACGTCGCTATTTGCTAGCTTTTGACGAGCCCCCGCTCGCCTTTTGATATTCGTCCTTAAAGGCCTTGAACATACCGCGCGTCTTGCCGAGCTGCTTGCCCAGTGCGCGACTGCCCTTGTCCACGGCGGCCGATCCCTTGTCATCGAGCACCTTGGCGCCCTTCTTGACCTTATCGCCCACCACGACACTGGCCTCGGCAGCCTTGGCGGCCGCGCCGCCCGAATACCCGAGCGACTTGACCTCGTCCGAAACAATCATCGCGCCGTTCTCGTAGCCGCGCAGCATCGTCGGCGGCATCTGTGTGTCGCCCACCAGCACACTCGAGGCAGTGCCGGCGGTCACGTAGAACGTCTGCACGATACCCGAACGCGGCTTGAACTCAACGTCCGAGCAGTAGCCCACGACATCGCCCGATTCCGTGCGCACGTCCATGCCAACCCAGATGATGCAGTCGTCCAGGTTGATATCGAGACGCTTGGCCGCGGCGGCATCGTAGGTGCCCTTGACGTCGTCGACCGCGACAGCACCCTCATAGACGCCGATGGCATCGAGCGCCACAAATCGATCGGGGCGCTCGATCATGCCCGCGATATCGGACTGGCGAACCATAAAGCCCACCACGCGCGTACCGCCCGGGGTAAAGACCGGAAAGTGAATCTTGCCGAGCTTTTTGGGGCTGCGCGGCGTGCCGTCCTTTTTGGTGCGCTTGTCTTCGGCAGGCTTACGATAAACCTTGACGCCGACAAAATCCCCTGCGCGCATTATGCCTCGGTCGAGGGCTCCGTGGCCTCGGTGTCGGCCTCAGTGACGTTCTCGACCACGACGTCGGCAGCAGGCGTTACGTTGCCGCCCGAGATGGCGTCGTTGAGCTGCTCGCGAAGCTGGTCCATGCGCTCGCGGGCCAGGTCGACCTTGGCGCGCAGGTCATCGGTCTTGGCGTCGACCATCGGACCAAAGTCGTTGACCGCGGCACGAGCCTCCTCGGCACGGTGCTCGTAGGTGTCGCGCATGTTGTCCCAGGCATCGTTGGCGATATCGGCGGCCATGGCACGGGTCTCGGCACCCGAGCGCGGGGCCAGAGCAACGCCGATGATAGCGCCGGCGGCAGCGCCAAAGAGCGCACCGGAAACAAAGCTGAAAGTCTTTCCCATGATCATTCCTCTCCTGCGGGCACCTCGATGCCCACCGTTTGAATGCTGTCCATTATACCCGCAGCGCAACACTTGCCGTCGCGCTCATCTGCGTACGGTAAAAGCGCAGGCACATGATGGTGATAAGCGAGTGAGCCTACTCCTGCGGCATGGCAGGCATGGCCACCGTGGCGGCCGGGTCCTCGCCGGCGCCATCAACGAGCGGAAGCGCACCTTCCCGTGCGGGACCTGCCGGAACCGTCGCCGCGCCACCGTAGACGGCAGCGGGGGCCTCGTGGCTCTCGGCGGTCGCGCCCTCGGTATCGATTGCCTCCTGCAGCTCATCGTCAAAGCTCGGAACACCCTGGGGCTCCGCGGGCTCGGACTCGACGGCTTCCTCAGCAGCTGCCTCGACTCCGGGTTCGGAATCGGCAGGAGCCTCGCCTTCGGCCACGTCCTCGGCGTTTGCGGCGGCGATGGCCTCGTGCGGATCCTTGCCCTCGGCCTCGGCGCGCATACCCAGCACCAGGTTGCGCAGGCCCGCGACCGTGCCCTCCACGTCAGGAGCGGGCTGGTCGGCGTGCAAATAGGCCCAGTCCATCATAAAGGTCGCCGAAGACAGCGCGCCGATGGTCAGCGCGTCATCGGGGCATGAAAGCTCAACCTCAAAGACACGCTCATCGTGCTCGCTTACGCGGGTACGGCCGCACGAAATGCTGCCGGCGAGACCGGTCTCGTTCATGAGCTCCACTGTCACGTGCTCCAGCAGATGGCAAAGCTCGGTCTGGCCCATGCAGTCCTGGAATTCACGACCGGAATCGCCTAGGCACAGGTGCTTGGCAATCGCGGGCACCAGGTAGTACACGCGCGCCGTGGCCTCGATGTCCTCCGAGGTCATGAGCGGCATGCCGGGGTTCACCAGCACATGCGCGCAGATCTTGTCCTCGCTGACGGTGACCTTAAGGATGTTGAACAGGCCTGCCATAACTCTCCCCTACTCTTCCTTGCCCTACTCGTCGCCGTCGTGCGGGTCCGCAGAGCCCGCGCCCGGCGTCGCCGGCTTATCTGCCGAGGACTCGGAATCCTTCTTATCGGTTTCGGCCGGAGCGATCACGCGAATAAGCGAGATGCGTTGGCCACGCATCGACTGTACCTTGAACTTGTACCCTGCAACCTCAAACACCTCTCCGATGTCGGGCACCGAGTCGCAAAGCTCCAAAATCCAGCCGGCGATGGTCTCATAATCATCGCTTTCCTCGAGCGGCCAACCAAGCTCAATCGCATCATCGCACGAAAAACGCCCATCGACGAGCCACTCACGGCGCGAAAGACGCGTGAGGTACTTGTTGTCGGGGTCGAACTCGTCCTCGATCTCGCCCACGATCTCCTCGACGATGTCCTCGATGGTAATGATGCCAGCCGTGCCGCCGTACTCGTCCACGACCACCACGATCTGGTCGTGCGAAGTCTGCATCTCGGACAGCAACGGCAGGATGTCCTTGGTGTCGGGCACAAAGGTGGCGTCGCGCAAATAACCGGCAATGGGCTGGTCGCCCTCGCCGTCGAGCGAGGGCTGAATCAGGTCCTTGATGTGCGCGATGCCCGCCACGTTGTCGGGATCCTCGTGATAGACGGGGATGCGGCTAAAGCCGGTCTGGCGCATAGTGGACAGCACGTCGGCGACCGTCTCGTCGTCCTCGCACATGGTGGTGTCCACGCGCGGCACCATGACCTCGCGGGCAACGGTATCGCCCAGGTCGAAGATCTCGTGGATCATACGCTTTTCCTCGTCGAGCAGGTCGTCCTGCTCCGAGACCATGTACTTAATCTCTTCCTCCGAGACGTTTTGGCGATCGTCGGCGCTCTTGATGCGCAGGATGCGGGCCAGACCATCGGAGCAAGCGCCAGTCAGCCACACGAGCGGACGGGCGATCTTTTGGAAAAACGACAGCGGCCCCACGACCTGCTTGGACACGCCTTCGGCATTGGCCAGACCAATGCGCTTGGGCACAAGCTCGCCAATCACGATGGACACGAAGGCGACCGCAACGGTGATGATGACCGGCGCCAGTCCGCGCGCGATGGCAGAGAGCGGCGCTATGCCAAAGCTCATGAGCCACGTGGCGAGCGGGTCGGACAGGCTCGTCGAAGCAACGGCGGACGAGGCAAAGCCCACGAGCGTGATGGCGACCTGGATGGTGGCCAACAGTTGATCGGAGTCGGCGGCGAGCTGGACGGCGCGCTCGGCGCGCTTATCGCCCTCCTCGGCATCGTGCTCCAACACGGCGCGCTTAGCCGTGGTGAGAGCCATCTCGGACATAGAGAAGTAGCCGTTGATGAGGGTCAAAACGAGGGTGGTGATAAGGGAGATGGTTATGTCCATCGGGAGTTTCTCGAACCTCCAAGATTCGGGACGTTAGGTAGTAAGCGTAGATAACGGATAGGGCAGTTGCGTCCGGCGGCCGCTTGGATGGGTCCGCAGGCACAGACGTGATCGCTAGATTACGAAGAGGATCACCGCCATGAACTGGAAGATACTGCCGGCGAGCACCCACAAGTGAAACACACTGTGCAGGTAGCGCACGTTTTTAGCGATGTAGAACGGCACGCCCACGGTGTAGCACACGCCGCCGACAGCGAGCAGGGCAAGTGCCACGGGGTTGAGCAGCGCCACGAGCTCGGGCAGCTTAAAGACGACGAGCCAGCCCATCAGCAGGTAGACCAGGCCGCTTACCCAGTGCGGTTGACGCTCGCGCATAAAGCACTCGAGGGCGATGCCGATAATGGCGATGGCCCATACGGCAAAGAACAGCATAGGGCCGCCATCGTTTGCGAGCGTGATGAGGCAAAACGGCGTATAGCTACCAGCTATGAGCAGGTAGATGCAGCTGTGGTCGATGATGCGAAACACGCGCTTGGCGCGCGCGGGCTGAATCGCGTGGTAGAGCGTGGAGGCTAGATATTCGAGGATAATACTGGCGCCATAGACAATCGCCGCGGCCATGTGAGCCGGGCCTCCGCCGCGAAGAGCGGCAAATACGATCAGGAGCACCAAGCCCGCGATGCCCAGCAGGCAACCGACACCATGGGTGACGGAGTTCATGATCTCCTCGCCCACCGTGTAGTGTGGAACGGCCGCGGCCTTGGGTCGCGGCTTGGAACTGTCGCTCGAATCGGACATGCCGGTTACATCCTCCAAGTAAATAGTTCTCAACACTATATCAAAGCGTCTGGGTACGTGCGAAATTTGCACCATACGTGACCCCTTGTTTACCCATTCTTTGCTTGTTGACGCATCAACGGCGAACATCCATAATGCGCTTGTTTTGAGTGTTGACGTATCAACATCTTCAAGAAGAACCGTAAATGTCTCAAAGCGCACACACCCATCGAAAGCTTAAGATAACCGCCGTTGTTGCGTTGGCGCTCGTTGTCACGTTGCTCGGATTTGCCGGCAACTTTTTGTTTGACTTTGCCCTGAACCCCCAAGCGCCGTACACCATGAAGATGATGCAGGATAGCAAGAACGACAAAGAAGGTGAGCAGCCGGATGCCGAGGAAACCGAAGCACGGGCGTGGTTTAAAGAGAATCGCGAGAGCAGCAGCCTCACCGCAGATGACGGAACCGAGCTTGCCGCTTGGTATTTTGCCGCGTCGGAGAGCGCGCACGACTACGCCGTCTGCCTGCATGGATATACCAACGAGCCCATCGGTATGGCCCGATACGCCAAACGATTCCATGACCGCGGCATGAACGTGCTCGCGCCTGCCCAGCTTTCCCTTGCTCGATGTAGCAAACTTGGTGTGCAACGTGCGCGCAGGCTACGACTTTCATAAGGCAATCAGTGTGGAGCAACTCAAACACGCGACGGATCCCATGTTGTTTATCCACGGCGCCGCCCACGCCAAGAGTGCGCAAGTTGACCCCGAGCTCTACTGGAACACAGTCAACAACTTCCTCGACGAGTATTTTTAGGCAACAAGCAACGTCTGGGTTTTGTTGCCAAAAACGCCTTGTGGTCGGCGGTATTCGACTTTCCCCGCACTTCCGAAAAACCGCCCGTGAGCGCTGTACTCACGGGCGGCTTTTGCTCGAATTACGCCACAAAGGCGCTTGTATTGTCCAATAGCTAGGCGCTATTTGACCTCGATAAGCTCGTACTTGCTCGTGCCCAGGCCGATCTTCTCGGCGTGCGCGATGCACGCGCGCCAGTCGGTGTCGGGATGCGTGATGCAGAAGGGGTCACGCGCCTGCTCGCCCTCCAGATGCTCGTGGCTGTGCTCCATCTTGGCCGCGCTATCGGTGAGCTCGGTGTTGGGCAGCGGCTCGGACGCCATGACGGCATCGGCGCAGGCCTGGTCGATGGCGACCGGGTCGAAGCTCGCGAACATGCCGATATCGTTGACGATAGGCGTATCGTTTTCGGGATGGCAATCGCAGTTGGGGCTGATATCCATGGCAAGCGAGATGTGGAAGCTCGGGCGGCCGTCGACGACGGCCTTGGTGTACTCGGCGATCTTGCAGTTGAGCGCGTCGGCCGCGGCGTCATAGACGGGCTTGATGGCGTCCTGGTTGCACACGCCGATGCAGCGTCCGCAGCCCACGCAGCGATCGTGGTCGATGGCGGCCACGTGCACCGTGCGAGTAGCGCCGCTGGCAAGCTCGCGCTCGCGGGTGTCGTCGAACGAGATAGCGTTGTGCGCGCAGATCTTTTCGCAGGCACGGCAGCCAATGCAGTGCTCGGTCGTGACGTTCGGCTTGCCGGCGGCATGCTGCTCCATCTTGCCGGCGCGGCTGCCGCCTCCCATGCCCAGGTTCTTCATGGCGCCACCAAAACCGGCCTGCTCATGGCCCTTAAAGTGCGTGAGGCTGATCACGATATCGGCATCCATGAGCGCCTGACCGATCTTGGCCTCGTGCACGTACTCGCCGCCCTCGACCGGGACGAGCGCCTCATCGGTGCCCTTGAGGCCGTCGGCGATGATGATCTGGCAGCCCGTGGCATACGGGGTAAAGCCGTTCTGATAGGCGGTATCGATGTGCTCGAGCGCGTTTTTGCGGCTACCGACATAGAGCGTGTTGCAGTCGGTGAGGAAAGGCTTGCCGCCCAGCTCCTTCACGACATCCGCGACGGCGCGGGCGTAGTTGGGGCGCAAAAAGCTCAGGTTGCCCAGCTCGCCAAAGTGAATCTTGATAGCGACGAACTTGTTCTCAAAGTCGATCTGCTCAATACCGGCGCGGCGGATGAGGCGCTTGAGCTTGTCGAGCTGGCTCTCGCGAGCATGCGTACGCAAGTTGGTGAAGTACACCTTAGCGGGTGCTGCGGGTGAAGTTGCGGTCATATATATCCCCTCGGTCTATATGGCGTTACAGACATAGAGGATGGTACCCGTTAAAGCGGGGTCAATGTCAAGTACGGCGCCTAGTCATTGGGGACAGACTTAAATGACTGAATCCACTCATTGGGGACGGACTTAAATGAGCGCCTCGCCACCTGGCAGCTAGGGACGTTCCTTTCCTGCCGGCAGCCAAGGACAGTCCTTGCTAGCCCGGCCGGCAAGCCGGCGGTTCGGCAAAGACTGTCCCCAATGACTAGTCGTTTAAGTCTGTCCCCAATGACCACTCTTGGTCGTTTAAGTCTGTCCCCAATGAGCGCCCAATGACTAGGTAGTTGGGCGTGGGATTTGGCGCGTGCGAGGGCTAGGCCTACGGCGGCGATGGCCGCGGCAAAGAGCACCGTGACGCCCAGATCGCAGGCGATGTCTCCCAGCACGGCGAACGTCAGGTCCGCGGCGAGCGCCTTGCCGATCGCGTCGTTCACCCAATATGTCGGCACAAAGTGCGCTACGGTCTGCACGGCCGGGCCCATCAGCGACAGCGGCATCCAGGCGCCGCCCAAAAACGTCATGAGCATGCCGAGCAGGTTACCCACACCGTTGAGCAGCTCCTCGCGCGCGCCCAGGCTCGACAACGCAAAGCCAACGGCCAGCGGCGTGCACGCCAGGGCAAACGTTGCCGCCAGCGCTAGGCACACACGACTCGCGCCGACCTCGGCGACCGCGCCGGCAAAGCCCACGACGCCCATCATGCTCGACACAAACCAGATGCAGACGGCGAGCACGGCGGCGGCCGCAAACACGGCAAGCGAGCGCTGACGCTCGGAGACCGGACTGGCCTCCATACGACGCACGCGCTCGGGCTCGTTCATGCCCGAGAACACCAGCCCCACCGATACGATGACCGACGAGATAATCGCGTACGTGCCAAAGTTAAAGTACGACTCAAGCGTGGCGGCGGCTGTCGAGTCGACCTTGACCTGCTCGATCTCGACCTCCGCGCGCTTGGCGGCGGCATGCTCGGCGGCCTTGGCGACGTCACCGTCGGAGGCAGTAGGATCAAGTGCGGCCGCAGCGCCCGCGAGCGAGATCCAGCGCGAGGCCTCGGCAGACGAAAGCGCCGCCGCCATGGTGCCGGCGCCATGGGTCACATCAAGCTTGGGCAGGGACTCCCCCGCACGGGCGGCTGCAACGAGGTCGTCCTCAAACCTCTCCGGGATAAAGAACAGGCAGTCGGCGCTGCCCTTGGCGCTGTTGCTCTTGGCGAGCGCATCCGCAAGATCGTACGTGTCGTCACCAACGCCCGTGACCAGGTCAAAGCGTGAGTCCAGGTGCTTGGTGAGCGCCCGCGAAAGGTCGCTGTCGTCGCGGTCGACCACGATCACGTTGGCATCGTAGGGCTCGTACTCGGTGAACTGCGACGAGTTCCAGCTCACCGATGCCGCGATGAATACGCCCATGAGCGAGATGAACACCGTATAGATGAGCAGGTAGAACGGGTGCGCCAGCGCCATGCGAAGCGCGGTCTTAAAGGTGCTCATAGCGGCTCCTTCCAAAGACCAGCGTGGCGGCGGCAACGAACAGCAGCGCCATAAGGACCAGCGCGCCGGCGCGAACGGCAAAGGGACCCAGGTCCTCAAAGAAATACAGGCGGTTGAACATGTCGCAGATAAGCTTGACGGGGTTGAGCCAGCACTCGGCCGGGCAGGCGCGGGCGACATCGTCGGCAAGCGTCATCGCCGGCTCGCCGTAGAGGCCGGCGAACAGGGCGCACGTGATGGCAAAGCCCGTGAGGATGCCCGACTTGGACGCCTTGCCGCCCTTAACGGGAAGCGTGCCCACAAAAAGGCCCAGACCCGTCGCGGCAAGCGCGGACACGGCGCCACCCACCAGACACAGCCCCTCGCGCGCGCCAAAGCCGACGCCCACGACGAGGCGCACGTAGCCGATCGCGATCGTCATCGAAGCAAAGGAAACCAACCACGAGCCCACAAAGACACCGGCCAGCGATGCCGTCTTGGAAAGACCGCCCACGCAGCGACGCGCGCCAAGGCCCGACAGATTGGGCTGCAGGTCGACGACGCTCAAGGCGGCAAACTCGGCAGACATCATCGCAACCAGGCCAAAGAGCGCGTAGTAGTAGATGACCGTGCCATCGGGCGTGGCACGCGTCAGGCTCACACGGCGGGTTCCGCCCTCGAGCGACAGGGCGCGCGCAACCGCCTCCGGGTCGGCGAGCGCCGCCGGGTTGTCCTGGGCAATCTGGCGCATGAGCTCGGCATTTTGCGTATACGAGCTTGCCACCGTCTCCAGAATACTGCGGTCGGTGAGCACCGACGTCGCACGCGAGCTGTCATAGCTCGAAAGCAATGTGAGTTTGGGCGTGCCCGCGGCATCGACCGTATAGATGCCCGCGACCTCGCCGGCCTTAAGCGCACGGTTCGCGTCGACTGCGTCGTCGCACTCGTGGATCTCGAGCAGTTGGTCGTCGCCTTCCTTGGCAAGCGACGTCGCCACGTCCTTAAAGGTCGAGGCGCCCCAGGCCTCATCCGCTACGACGGCCACCGGCACCGGGTTGACCGTACCGTCGGAGCTCAGATTCGCAAACATAAACATGAACATCGTGGAAAGCGCGACGGGAAAGATCGCGCCCCAAACCCACGTGCTCGGCCGGCGCAGCAGCGTCTTGACCGTGATAATAATGGTGTTGAACATGGCCGCCCCCTAGTCGCGCAGCTCGCGGCCGGTGATCTCGAGGAACACGTCGTTGAGGGTCGGCGGCTCGCTCCACACGCGGCCGAGCGCCACATCGGCGGCGCGCAGCGTGTCGAGGATGTCAACCAGGTTGTGCGGGCTCGCTTCGCAGGTGCAGACGAGCTCGCCGCCGGAAAGCTCAACCGAAAGCACGTGCTCGAGGGCGCGCAGCCGCTCGACCGTGGCGAGCTCGACGGCACCGACCTCGACGGTCACGCGCTCACCCATCTGAATCATGCGCTTGAGCTCGTCGTTGGTGCCCTGCGCCAGCACGCGCCCGCCGTCCATGATCATGATGCGGCTGCAGATCTGCTCGACTTCCTCCATGTAATGGCTGGTATACACCACCGTGGCGCCCTCGTCGCGCAGGCGGCAGATGCCCTCCAGGATGGCGTTGCGGCTCTGCGGGTCGACGGCCACCGTGGGTTCGTCGAAGAAGATGAGCTCGGGCTTGTGCGCGATGCCGCAGGCGATGTTGAGGCGACGCGCCAGACCGCCCGAGAGCTTACCGGGGCGAAACTTGGTAAAGTCGCCCAGCCCGACAAAGTCGATGGCCTCGTCGACCAGCGCGCGGCGGCGCTTGCGGTCGCTAACGTAGAGGCTGCAGAAATAGTCGATGTTCTCGCGCACCGTAAGCTCGTCGAACACCGCCACCTGCTGCGGCACCACGCCGATGCGGCGCTTGAGGTCGTAGCGGGCGGGCGTCATGGGCTCGCCGAACAACTCGATGGTGCCTTTGTCGTAGGCGAGCAGCTGCAGAATGCAGTTGATGGACGTAGTCTTGCCCGAGCCGTTGGGGCCCAGCAGGCCAAAGATCTCGCCGGGGGCGATGCTCAGGTTAAAGTGGTCGAGCGCGATAAGATCGTCCTAGCGCTTGACGAGGTTTTCGACGTGGACGATGTCTATCATGAGGCGGCCCTTCCGTTGATTGCGGCCCGGTACGATTGCATCATCGCAGGAGCCGCCGGCGCGCGCCAGTGAGCTTTGTCACGAGTGCGAGGCTCGGTCACGTGGCCTGCCGACGCCCCCGATTTGCCGCGCGGGAGGAATGTCACAGTTGCGCAGGCGGCCCCTCCACCACGCGCGGCTTCGCGTACAATACCCGTATGAACAGGCTTTTCGACAAATCGATCGTGCTGGCGTGCTGCATTGCGGCCGCCACGGGCCTTGCCGTGGACGCTCGCTTGGTCACGGCGTTTTGCCTTGGCGTTATTGCCACCTCGCTGGCCGAGGTGGCACAGGACGAACGCACGCGCCGTGCAAGCGAGGCCGCGAGTTACGTTTACATCATCGCGGCCGTCTTCATACCGCCGTTTGTGCCGTTTGCACCCCTCGCCCTCTATGACATCGCGCGATACGTGCGCCGTGAGCACGCCTGGGTCGCGCTGGGCATTGGCTCCGTCTTTGCCTTTGCGCTTGTCGCGGACCTTCGCGCTGACGTGCTCACCGCCCGAACGCTCCTACTGACCGCCATCCTTTCGGTTGCCGCCACCTTACTATCGCTACGTACCGCCCAGCTGGAGCGCGAGCAGGAGCGCATGCGTCGCACCCGCGACGAGCTGCAGGAGCGAGCCCTCGCGCTCGAGGCGCGCAACCGCGACCTTGCCGACCGCCAGGACTGGGAAGTCGAGCTCGCGACACTCGCTGAGCGAGCCCGCATCACACGCGAGATCCACGATAACGTCGGCCACCAGCTCACGCGCGCCTCGCTGCAAACCGAGGCCCTACGCGTGGCCCACTCCGACGAGCCCGGCGTCGCCGCCGATTTCGCTGACGTCAAGCGCACCGTGGACGAAGCGCTTCAGCTCGTGCGCTCGAGCGTCCACGCGCTCAACGACAACGCGGCGAATCTCTCCGTACAGCTCGAGCGCATCGTGGAGGGCGTGCGCTCAGATGGCGGGCCCCAGATTGAACTTGAGGTTTTGGCCGAACATGCGCCCGCCAACATCACCAACTGCTTTGCGGCGGTCCTGCGCGAGGCGCTTTCCAACGCCATACGCCATGCTTGCGCCCATACTGTCACCGTACGATGCATGGAGCATCCGTCGTTTTACCGGCTCATCGCTACCGACGATGGCGCAGGCGGGGCTCAAGCAAGCGGCCGCAACGTCACAGGAGGCATGGGGCTCGGCTCCATGCGCGAGCGCGTCGAGGCGCTTGGCGGCACCTTCACCGCCGGTCCGCGCGCCGGCGCCGGCGGCTGGCGTGTGTTTGCCACCGTTCCCAAACAGCAAGGAGATGAGGGCCGATGAGGCTCATCGTTGTCGACGACGACCGCTTGGTGGTCGATTCTCTCAAGATAATCCTGGGCCCCAGCCGCAGATCGAGGTGGTGGGTACCGGCGCCGATGGCAACGACGCAGTGGCTCTTTATGCCGAACACGCACCCGATATCGCGCTGCTCGACATTCAGATGCCGGGGCGCGACGGGCTTTCGGCGGCCCGCGAGATCCTTGAGCGCGACCCTGCGGCGCGCGTGGTGTTTCTGACGACATTCTCGGATGACGAGTACATTGTTTCGGCGCTCAAACTGGGTGCCCGCGGCTACCTGGTCAAAACCGATGTCGCTACCATCCCGCCGGCGTTGGCCCAGGTCATGGACGGCAAACGCGTACTCGAGGACAAGGCAATCGAGGATGTCGACTTTGATGGGGCGGACGTCGAGGCCGGCGCAACCCGCCGACCCGCGGCCTTCGCCAGCCTAACCGACCGCGAGTTCGAAGTCGCCGAGCTCATCGCCCGCGGCCTCGACAACAAGGAAATCGCCGCCACCGCCTACATGGGCGAAGGCACCGTGCGCAACCACATCAGCTCGATCCTTGCCAAAATGGGTCTGCGCAACCGCACGCAGATCGCCATCGCCTACCTGCGAGGGTAGTTACCCGAAGACCGACCGCCCCGGCATAACAAAATGTCTGCTACCGGTTTAATGCCATTTCAAAACTATGACGGTTTACTACGATGAATCGCCCACCTTCGACCACAGCAAATTGCGCGCTTGCAAAACCGCAGGTAGAACGCTTGCAATATTTAGGAAAATGCAGTCATGGTCGGGGATGTCGAATTTATCGTAGTAAACCGACATAGTTTTGTTCGGGCGCCCCTGCACGAATGCCTCCGCAAGCCTCGCAGGACCAAAGTGATCCGTTTTCTTCCGCCCGCGGAGATCGGCTGACGGCGCCCGCCACGAAATCGGCCCATCTACTACGTTTAGTCCTGTACCCCCGACCATGACCGCGTTTCATGAAAAACCGCAGGAGTTTTACCTGCGGTTTTTATTTCGCATTATTTGCCATGGTTGAGGGCAGCGGCTTAAACGTAGTAGATGGGCCCATTTCGTGGCAGACGGGTCACGAGGCAGCCCTCGCAAAGCCAAAATGGTCCGTTTTCCTCCGTCCACGGGAGATCAAAGGCTGTTACGGATATGGTGCCATTTCAAAACCATGCCGGATTACGGAGCTAAAGTCGGGACCTTCATCCATACCTTCATTTTTTGGAAAACGGCAGTCTGTCTACCTGCGGTTTTGTTTTTGCAATTTTTTGCAATTATCTGTATGGTCGGAGGTTCGCTATCCAGCCCCGTAAACCGGCATAGTTTTGTTAACGGCAGCCTAACCGCGCGTTTAAGCGCGGGGCCGGTGGGGCATTTTTGCCCCACCGGCCCCTATTCCAGCGCTACTCCGGCTTGGCTTCTACCGTGGGAGTCTTGTTCGCCGCAACTGGAGTACGGGCGGTGTCCATAGTCAGGCAGTGCTTGGGGCAGCTCTCGATGCACTCGCCGCACACCACGCAGGCGTACGGGTCGATCGACCAGCTACCACCCTTGCGATCGACCGCAAGCGCGCCCGCCGGGCAGCGACGCGCGCACATACCGCAGCAGATGCACACGTCCATATCGTTGACGATATGCCCGCGCAGGCGCTCGGGCACCGTCAGCTCCTCCTGCGGATAGCACACCGTGGCCGGTTGCTTGACCATAGAGCCCAAGGCCGTCTTGGCAAATGTCAGCAAACTCATGCCGCGCCTACCTTTCCGTGCAACTAATGCAGGGGTCGATGGTCAGGATAATCATGGGCACGTTGGCAATGAGCACGCCCTGCAGTGCATGCGTCAGGCCCGCCAGGTTTTGCGACGTCGGCGTGCGCACACGGAAACGGTCCAAATTCTTGGTGCCGTTACCGCGCACATAGTAGTACGCCTCGCCGCGCGGTTGCTCAATCACAACCTCGCCGCGTGCGCCGTCGGCCGGCGTAAGCTTGGTGCGCCCGCCGATGCCGTCGTGCGGAATCTTGCCCACAAGCTCCTTAATGATGTCCATGGCCTGCGTGACCTCGGCGCAACGCACCTGGCAGCGGGCATAGCAGTCGCCATCGGTAGCAACGACGGGTTCAAACGCAGCCAGGTCCGCATAGGCACCGTCGCCAAACATGCGCACGTCGTAATCCACGCCCGAGGCGCGCCCAAACGGACCGACCATCGACAGGTCCAGCGCGTCTTTCTTGCCGATCACGCCCACGCCATGCAGACGCTCGCCGCAGCTGTCGTCGTCCAAAAAGGTATGCATCAGGGCCTCGTAGTCGGGGCGCATGGCATCGAGCGTCTGGACAATGCCCGCCAGCTCGAAGTCCTCAATGTCATGCTTAAGGCCGCCGATCTCGTTAATCGACAGAATCACGCGGCCGCCGCACGTGCTCTCAAAGATCTTGAGAATCTGCTCGCGCAGGGTCCACGACCGATAGAACAGCGCCTCGAAGCCAAAGGCATCGGCGAGCAGGCCCAGCCACAGCAGGTGCGAGTGAATGCGCGAAAGCTCGTGCAAAATGGTGCGAATATACTGCACGCGGCCGGGCACCTCGATGTCGAGCATGCGCTCGCAGGCGCTGGCATAGCCGCAGCTGTGACCCACGGCGCAAATGCCGCAGATGCGCTCGGCGATGTAGCCAAACTGGTGCATGTCACGCTTTTCGGTGAGCTTCTCGAGTCCGCGGTGCACAAAGCCGATCTGAGGAATAGCCTCGATAACGCGGTCGTCCTCGAGCACCAGGTCCAGGTGAAGCGGCTCGGGCAGCACCGGGTGCTGCGGGCCAAACGGAATAACGGAGCGATGTGCCATGGACCTTACGCCTCCTTTTTCTGCTTATCGCGGGCGGCTTTGGCGGCAAGCGCCGCGCGGACCTTGGCCGCTTTCTCTGGATCCATGGCGGCGAGCTTTGCCTCCATCTCGGCAGCCTTGAGCGCCGCCTTCGCAGCAGCCTCATCGTGCTGAGCATCGGAGCCGGCAGCCGCAGCGGGCTGGGCGACGGCAGCGCCCGCAACATCGCCAGCGCCCGCAACGCCCTCCCCCGCAGCGGCCGTGGCAGCGGCGGCCTTTTCGGCCGCGGCCTTGCGCGCTTTGGCCTCGGCGGCGGCACGGACCTTCATGGCCTTCTCGCGCGCAGCCTTCACCTCGGGCGTGATGACACTCATGGGCTCGGCAGTCGAGACCTGGTAGAAAAAGCCCTTAAAGTCAATCTGCATGTCGGTAATGGCAAGCCCAAACAGGTCGTGTGCCTCATTTTCAAACGGGAACACCGCAGGGTAGTACGAGCTGATGGACGGAATCTCCTGGTGCTGGTCGATACCATCGACTACCAGGTTCTCAATCGCATAGCTGCCGTCCTGCGCAATCTGCTCCCGAGCAGCACGAACGTTGATAAACGTATAGACCAAGCGATACGCGCCGTCGTCGACGTTACGCTCGGCGTGCATTTGCACAAAGCGCGCGCCGACGCCCTTGAGCGCCTGGACATGCGGCAGGAGCTCGTCAATCCCGACGGTAGTATAGATAGCCTTTTGCATTACTCGGCCTCCTTTGCAGCGACGGGCGTCTCAGCAGGTGTGTCGCCAGCGGCGGGCGCGGCGGACTTCCCGGCAGGCGCGTCACCGGCAACGGCCCCAGCCCCGGTCCCCGCGGCCACGAACCCGTCCTCGCCCAGCTCAACGCCACCGTCCCAGGTAGCGGCACCGCCCACAGTGAGCGGATCGCCACCGGCGCGCATCACGGCTTCCTTCTGGTCCAGAATGCCGCACGCCTCCACGATAGCGTCGATCACCGTCTCGGGGCGAATAGCGCACCCAGGCGCGTACACATCCACGGGAATTGCGCGGTCCACGCCGCCGATCACGTTGTACGCATCGCAGAACACGCCGCCCGAGCACGCGCAGATGCCGCACGCCACCACGCACTTGGGCTCGAGCATCTGGTTGTAGATCTGGCGCACGACGGGCAAGTTCTGGGCGTTGACCGACCCCGTCACCAAAAAGATGTCCGCATGTTTGGGGTTGCCGGTGTTGACCACGCCAAAGCGCTCCGCATCGAACAGCGGCGTGAGCGAGGCCAGCACCTCGATATCGCATCCGTTGCAGCTCGAGCCGTCGTAATGAATAACCCACGGCGAGCGCGACATTTTATGATCCATGGATGCCGCCTCCTAAATAAACACGTCGACGAGGATGGGCATAAGGTTGAGCAGGCCAAACACCAGCGCCACGCCCCAGCCGAGCTTAAAGCAGCTGCGCCAGGTGCTGCGCGCGAAGGTATTGTCGATCAGCACCTCGACAAAATACGTCATGACCATAACGACCAGGGCGACCAACCAGCTCACCGGGTTGTCCCAAACAAAGAACATGCCCACCCACATCAAAAACAGCACGGTCTCGCACCAGTGCATAAGGGTCATCTTGGCCAGCGTGCCGCCGCTCATCTCGGTGGCGATACCCTGGACGATCTCCTGATGCGCGTGATGCGAGTACGAAAGATCGAACGGTGACTTGCGCAGTTTGATGGTAAGCACCGCGAGCAGTGCGAGGAAGATGGGCGCGCTGTACACGATGATGGGGGCCGGCTGCCCCGTCACGGCAATGGAATCGAAGCTATCGGTGGCAAGGTACAGGCCCACACTCATCAGCAAAACGGCGGGCTCGTAACTCATGACCTGCAGCAGCTCGCGGTCGGCTCCGACCTGGGCAAACGGGCTTTGCGTCGAGGCGGACGCCAGCACCACAAAGATCGCAGCGAGGGTAACCATAAAGGCGCACAGCAGTGTATTGGAACCCGACACAAAGATGCCGCCGCCCACCACGGTAAAGATGAGCGCGCACGCCATGTAGGTATCGTCCACGGTGTTTACGCTGGCAGGGGCTTTGCGCAGGAGCTTGGCTACATCGTAGAACGGTTGCAGCAGACGCGGTCCCACGCGGCCCTGCATGCGGGCGGACAGCTTGCGGTCGATGCCGTCGATCAGGCCACCAACCAAAGGCGCCAGCAGGGCAAACGCCACGGTGCCTATAAAGATGCCTACGACACCCGAGCCTTCGAAATACTTGCCGCGCAGCACCGAGGGCTCGCCCATGGCGAGCGTATCGGGACCAATCCATGCGCAGCATAGCAGCGCGAACAGAATGATGCTGCAGCACACGATGCTGCCCGCAGGGCCAATGCGCTTCTCGCCAAGGGCGTCCTCCAGGTACCAATTGCGCTTTTCGGCCTTCACCTCGTGTCCCATCGAGCCGCGGAAATGACGGTAATTGTCGGTTCCCACACCCGAAAGATATACGTTTACGTGCGGTTTGTTGCTCACGCGGAATGAAGTCAGCAGCACCACGGCGATAAAAGCCACGATAACCACCATCAGATACATGGCATCCTTGCCAATAACATACGGCACGCGGCCAAACACCATGGCCAAGTAAGGCGACACCAGACCGCTCGAGATAATCGGGAACGCTACACAGCACAGAATCAGCAGCGCGGCGATAGTGTTGAGTGCCATCCATTCGGTCTTATGGACATTGCCCTCCACGTTTTCGGCCGCAGAATCCACGCCCGAGAGCTTGGCGAGCCACTTGCCCCAGAAGAAGAACGTCGCGGCCGAGCCAAAGGCCAGCACCATGATCATGAGCACATTGCCGGTCTGCGCAAACGCCACCAGGGCGCCCCACTTAGACACGAGCATGCCAAACGGCGCCACGAACATGCCCATGATGCCCAGCATCATCAGGCGCGTCAGGTGCGGCATGCGGCTGAACATGCCGTCCATGTCCTCGATATTGCGGCTGCCGATATGATGTTCGGCCGTGCCCACGCACAGGAACAGCAGCGACTTTGCCACCGTATGGAACAAGATCAAGAAGATGGCGGCCCACACGGCCTCGGGCGCGCCGACACCCAGGCAGGCACTGATGAGACCCAGGTTGGAAATGGTGGAGTACGCGAGCACACGCTTGGCATTGCTCTGCGAGATGGCCATGAGGGCGGCGAGCAAAAACGTGATGGCGCCCACGCTCGTGACCATAAAGCCGGTCACGGGATAGGTGGCGTACAGCGGGCTCAGCTTGACCATCAAAAACACGCCGGCCTTGACCATGGTGGACGAGTGCAGCAGGGCGCTCGTGGGCGTGGGGGCGACCATGGCGCCGAGCAGCCAGGTGTGGAACGGCATCTGTGCGGCCTTGGTAAGCGCGGCGATCGACAGCAAGACGACCGGCAGCACCAGCAGCGCGGATTGCGCGGTTCCGGCGCCGGAAAGCTCGATCATGCCCGAGATGGTCAGCGGCACGCCGTTGACGTGCAGGAACATAAGGCCCGCCAAAAACGCGATGCCGCCCAGCATGTTGAGGATGATCTGGGTAAAGGCGTTTTTGATGGCCTCGGGCGTGCGCGTATAGCCAATCATAAGAAACGAGCACACGGTGGTGATTTCCCAGCCGCAGAACAGCCACTCCAGGTTGTCGCTCGTCACGATGACGAACATGGCCGAAAGGAACAGGAACATTAGCGCCAGGAACTGCGGGCGTCGGTCGGGCGCGGTCCGCCCACGCAGCGCGGCCTCGTGCTTATCGTGCGCCTGGAAGTCCTTCATGTAGCCCAGGGCATACACGCAGATCAGACTGCCGACAATGCCAACGGCGAGCACCATGATCACGCTCATATAGTCCAGGTAGAGCGGCGTGGCGGTGACGACCTCGGCCGTGGGCAGCGTCATGGCAGCGAAGGCAACCGAACCCACCAGCTGCACCACGCCGAGCACACCGGTAAGCGCGTTCCTATATTTGAACGCGTTGTACAGGATGACGGCGCACAGAATTACGTCGATGACGGAGCTGATGATCGAGAGCACATGCGAGGTGCCGGGGGCAACCTCAAAGCCCTGCGGACCCGTGCCAAAAAATAAGACGGCGACTACAACGGTCACCGCCATAATAATGCCGGAGCCTACAAGCCCTACCGCATCGCGGGCTCGGTCACTGCGCGCGAGCAGCATGCCCATCGCCGGTACCAGCGGAAACAGGGTAAGGAAATACAGTAGCGTCATACCATCACTCCCCCATGCAAAAACGCTGCAATTATTTAACGTTATAGCTCAAATTGGGAGTTCAGGCGGCAGGTTTTCGGTCAACTGGGGAGTTTTAGGCGTATGGGGTAAGGGCATGTCCGCTTTGGAGCAGAGAGGCGACGCTCCCCCTATCGTAGCGGCGGGCGCACGGGCCACTGCGCGCGGTTTATTGACCACTTTGAAGGATGTCCCGATAGACTCGCGGCGGTCCAAAAAGTTGGCGCGGCAAGAAAAATGCGCCCCTGCGGACGCACCATCCCGTTCGCTATTCCGCCTTTTTAACGCGCGGTTTACGACCCCGCGGCTTATCGACCAAGGCGGCCTCGCCACCGTCGCGATACTGTCGGCACCAAGCTTTAACCGAAGACTCGCTGGGGATCTTGTGCTTGACCATGACCTCACGCACCGTCAGACCATGTTCCAAGCGGTCCTTAACCACGGCAAGCTTAACGTCAAACGAATATGTGTGGTGATGAGAGCCCGCATTGAGAACGGCGTCGGCGCCGCCAACGGCATACGCACGGGCCCACTGACGGGCTGTGGCCTGGGGGATGCCAAGCTCTGCGGCGAGCGCGCGATGGCCGACCCCTTCTTGGAGGATCTCGACAGCGCGCTGCCTAATCTCGGGCGCATGCGTGCGAGTCCTTGTTGTTTCTGACATACCTGCCACTTCTACTTCTTAGCCTTAAACGTTAAATTGCTTTCTTACGTGCAAGTTAGATAGTAGCATTTTACTGTTTGCTCAAAGCAGTTAATTAAAATAGACGCGGCGCTATCTGGGAATTTGACACCAATTTACGGCATTTCTTTATTGATTATTTACGCTGGTAACTAGCTCGCAGCTAATCGTCATTCGCTTGCCAGCAAAATTGGCATCTCTTTATGTCCTTTGGAATAGAGGACATAGTTATTAACCCCTCCTCCAATAATTTTGAGCAGTCTGCAAGGCAGTAGACGCCTCGCTCCCCATGATTAGCGCGCATTGCCGTCCACCGGGGCAAAACAAAAAGGGCGGGACCTGCTCGCTTGCAGGCCCCGCCCCGATTGACACCCGATGGGACGCGGCCGGGCGAGACAGATCCGTGCTACCGCCCCGCCTGGCCGCGATGTTCAACTACAGCTCGTTGGCCGCGTGATATGCCGTGCGAATGGCGTTCGCAATGTCGGCGGTGCGCTCGCCCGAGCAGTCGCCCACACAGGTCACGGGCACCGTAACGCCATCCAAGTCAAACGCGTTGGCCTTGGAACCGACGGCCATCACCACGTAATCGCAGGCGATCTTCACCGGCTCCTCGGCGCCGTCATCGGCAGTGCGCACGGTCTCCACGCCCTCGCCGGTAATGGCGGTCAGACGGGTCTTAACATGCTGCTCCACGTTGTGCTCGGCAAAGTCGCTCATAATCAGCGGCAGAATGGTCTCGGACTCGCCCGCGGCAATCTTGTCGAGCATCTCCACGATCGCCACTTCGCAGCCGTGCTGCAGCAGGTACTCGGCAGTCTCGGTACCCACCAGGCCACCGCCAATGACGGCGACGCGGCCCGCAAGCTCCACCTTGCCGGCCAGCACGTCCCAGCTCGAGACGACCTTCTTAGAATCGGCACCCGGAACAGGGATGACCACGTCGTGCGCGCCCACAGCCACAATCGCGGCGTCGGCGGCGTTGAGGTCCTCAGTGGTAGCGGCATGGTTGAGCTCAACCTTCACGCCCAGGCCGGGCAGAATCTTCTCGTAATACTCGACCGAGCGCATGATCTCGTCCTTGCGAGGAGGCGCGGCCGCCAGCACAATCTGGCCGCCCAGATGATCGCTCGCCTCGTAGACGGTCACGTCATAGCCGCGCTTGGCCGCCACGCGCGCGGCCTCCAGACCGGCAATACCGCCGCCCACAACGGCGATCTTCTTGTCGCCCTCGCCCGACTTAATGGCGATGGTAGCCTCGTCGCCGTTCTCGGCATTGAGCACACACGAGATGTACCTGCGGTTTTGAATCGCATCGACGCAGCCCTTGTTGCAGTTAAGGCACTCGCGGATGGGTTCGCCCGTGGCGGCCTTCAGCGCAATGTCGGGGTCGCACATGAGCGAGCGGCCATAGGCGATGATATCGGCGGAGCCGTCTTCCAGAATCTTCTCGCCAGCCTCGACCGAGACAACGCGGCCGACGGTTGCCACCGGCACGGAGACCAGGGCCTTGACGCGCTCGGCTACGGGCAGCGTCCAGTTGTAAGGCATGGCACCCATGGGCGGAATGGTGTCGCCCATATTGCCGGTGTGGTTGGCCTGTGCAACCTGGATCATATCGATGCCCGCGCCCTCGAGCAGCTTGGCGAACTCGCAGGCCTCGTCGGGCTGCAGGCCGCCCTTGCCACGCGGCGTGCCATCGGGGTTCTCCATGATCACGGGGAGCTTATACTCCACCATCAGCTGCGGCGCGGCTTCCTTGATGGCAGCGACGACCTCCAGCGCGTAGCGAACGCGGTTCTCGAACGAGCCACCGTACTCGTCGGTGCGCTTGTTGAGGATCACGGAGCACAGCGAACCCACCAGGCGGTCGCCGTGGACCTCGATGGCGTCGATGCCGGCCTGCTGCGCGCGGGCGGCCGAGGCGGCGATGGCCTCCTTGATCTGGGTGAGCTGCTCTACGCTCGCCTCGTTCACAAAGTGCTGCATATCGTGGTGCAGCTTGGCGTATGCCTGCTTGCGGATCTCGTTGGACTCGGCCATCTTGGCGGCAAAGGTCTCCTCGTCGCCGGCGGCCTTGGCCTCCTGCGCGGCTTTGGCTGCAGCCATGGAGCCCATGACCATGCGGCCGACACCGGGCACGTCGTACTCGGGGTGGAACAGCTGCAGCGCGACCTTGGCACCGTGCTTGTGGACGGCGTCGGCCAGCGCCTTAAACGTGGGGATCTGGGCGTCGGTTGCCAGCTTGGGCGTGGGGCTTGCGGTCATGACGGGAGCGACGTCGCCGATGACGATGTAGCTCACGCCGCCACGGGCCAGACGCTCGTAAAAAGCCAGGCTGCGCTCGCCGATGGAACCGTCGCGCTCCTCATAGCCGGTGGTCAGCGGCGGGAACATAATGCGGTTCCTGAGCTCAAGGGGGCCAACCGTAATGGGCTGGAGCAGCTTGGACGCAGGTGCGGTCATGGACATTCCTCTCTTGTAGACGCGGCGGCGATGGTGCCGCGTAGTTGTTTAGAGGATATGGCATGGGGGTACAGCGGCACAACGAAAATCGGCGAATATCAGGTGGAGGCAGGCGGATGGGGCGGGGCGGCCCGTCGGTTTGTCTCAATCTGTAACAGCTACCCAGCAAAACCGGGTCTTACTGTTACAGATCGAGATATTCCTCTCGACCCATCCTCAACAATCTAAATCTGTAACAGCTAGACCCACTTTTGACCCCTACCTGTTACAGATCGAGACAAACCAATCTAGCCTGCCAGAAAATCTCGATCTGTAACAACAACTCGGCAAAATCCGTCCCTCGTGTTACAGATTTAGACAAACGGGACCCCACCCACCGGTATATCTCGATCCGTAACGGCTAGACGTCCAAATCGGGCCCATCTGTTACAGATCAAGATATTGTTTGAGAGGCCGAGAATTGAACCGAAAACACAGTCCCCAAATAACAAAAAAGCTCGCCGGCTATGCCGACGAGCTGCAAATTCTTGGTCGCGGGGGCAGGATTTGAACCTACGACCTCCGGGTTATGAGCCCGGCGAGCTACCAGACTGCTCCACCCCGCAATGTCTGGGCGCCTCATGTGCGCAAGAAAGGATATTACTCGGGAGTTCGGTGGACGGCAAGGAAAATCTCGTAGAGCATAATTCCTTCATATTTGAAACCCCTCAGCCCATATCACCGTAAACGAATCGCAGCCGAGCGCCGTCGACAGCACGTATACAATGGTGCGCGTCCTTTTATGCCGAAACCGGGAGTAGACATGCTGCTCGCTATCGATATGGGAAACACGCAGACGGCCATGGGCCTGTTTGACGGAGACGAGCTGGTGCAGTCGTGGCGCATGCCCACCGACCGCTCCTATACCGCAGATGAGATCCATGTGCGCCTGATGGGTTTTTTTAAGATGTACGGCCTTTCGCTCGACGCGGTCGACGCTATCGCCTTTGCAGGCGTGGTGCCGCAGCTCTCGCGCGAATGGCATGCCGTGGCCGACCGCATTGCCGCAGACGCCATCGTCATTGGGCCGCAGACGGCCGCGGTGACCAAGCTGCGCGCGGCGCGTCCCCAGGCCGTAGGCGCCGATCGCGTCGCCAACGCCGTTGCGGCCGAGACTTTCTACGGCGCGCCGGCAATCGTGGTGGACTTTGGCACCGCAACCAATATCGACGTCATCGATGAGGACGGTTATTACATTGGCGGAGCGATCGCGCCGGGCATCCGCATCTCCATGGATGCACTTGCCGCCCGCGCCGCCAAGCTCGCCAGCGTGCCGCTCGAGGCGCCCGAGCACGCCATCGGCCGCGATACCGAGGAGTGCATCAAGGTCGGCGCCGTGGTGGGCACCGCCGCTATGGCCGAAGGCCTGGTCGCGCGCATGAAGCGCGAGCTCGGCCGTGAGGATGCCACCGTTATCGCCACGGGAGGCCTCGCCGGCATCGTCGCCGATTCGACCGATGCCTTCGACGTGGTCGATGGACAGCTCACCATCAAGGGCATCTGCGAAATCTACCGCCGCATGCAGGAGCTGGGGTAAGACAGGGACCGGAGCCAAGCGTGAGCACTGTCTTATCCCCTCGGTTTCTCTGACGCACGGACTAGGTGGCTCTAGTTCTCCAACCCCTCCGTGAGCCAGATCAAGGGACTACGTTTCATCAAAACAGAAAGACCGACACAAATGCGACAGCATCGCTTTCGTGTCGCGACGCCGCCCCCTCGGCAAACGCGGCGTAGTGTTGCACTAGGTCCGAATGCCAGACGCACAAGCCCGGCCTCCGTCCGCATCCCGCCTTTCGAGGGCATCCGCAAGCACTTGATAGTAGATAACCGGATCCTGCGCCGCAGCGAGGCCCGACACCTGACCGTCGCCGGTCTCCACCACAATCCAGGTTCCATCAGCTCGCTCCGCAAAGTCCACGGTGTAGTGGGGGCTCCCAAGATTTGAGCACGCCAGTACAAGCTCCTCGGGCGGCTTCGCAACATTGGTCGGCTGATTTGAATTCCGGCATACGTTGAGGAGATTCCCGTCGAGATAGAAAGCTCTCCATTCATTCGTTGCACCACCGTAGCGGGCCAGATCAACGTACTCTTTGCAGACAATACCGACCGTGAAAAGGTCCCCGCGGAGCTTGACGAACTCTTTAACAATCCCGTCCATGCGCTCCTGGCTCACGGGAGTGTGAAAGCTAACGGGAAACCTCGTCCCTTTGACCGACTTTACATAGTCCTTGACCATAAACTCCGTGAACATGCGGTTGATTAACACCGCATCAGCCCGATGGCCTAGAAAAGCAACGAGCCGCGGAGCATAGACCTTCAAGGCATCATTCCGCATGTAAGCAAGCGGGAACATGTGGAATTCCTCGTATGCGTCCGGCGACGTCAGGGGGCAGAGCCCCTTCTCCCTCAAAGCAGTAAAGAAAGCCCTGTATCGTTCTGGCTTCATCATCCAACCTCGATACACCAACGGCAACGCTTCATCAAGAAAAGGGCGATCGAGCGCAAGCTCTCCACGCTCCTCGAAAAGTTCCAGATCGAAAAGCCCCACGTCAAGACGCCCCTCAGCACACGCAGACTCATATTCGATGCGCATCGACCCATCTGGAGCTATCTTTTCAAAATAGTCAGCTGGAAAGAGTACGTTGGCAACCCTTGGCATAGCAGCCCCCTCGCAAACCTCAACCTCACCTTTCTTGCACGTCCACCGACGGCAGCGCGACGCTTGCCACAAAGAGCGGTACGCCGGTGCGAGACACAAGCGCTGCATAGAAAGGCCTGTCAAGCGTTATCTTGCGCGGCTCTGGCGGGTTCTCCGGCGGAAGGCCCGCGACAGCGACCATCGCCGTGTACGCGCCGGCCTCTACGCCGTTCTCATCGACAGCGAACTTCGCGCCATGGACAATCTGCGTTGGAGTCCCCTCTACCCCCACCATAGGTGTAAGCTCCATCGCAGTTGCCGTAGAGACGCCGGCGGCCTTTAGCAGCGAGCAGACGTCCGAGAGCGTCGACTCGCATTCAAAGCGAGGAATCCCCAGGTCGACGGGCTCCCATTCTCCCTGGCCTTGGGACAGACGCTCGAATAGCCCAAGCGCGTCATCAATATGATCATCCTCGCCGCTCGGAAGAACAAAACACATGCCGGCATCGGAGCTGAGCGGCAACAAGAAGGCAACCCTGCCGTTCTCGACGATCACCGCACAATCGCGCTTGCCACGCATAAACGCTGCTTGAACATCGCCGTTCTTTGCATGGAAGGTCTCAACTTTGGTCGATTCGCCGTCAAACGGATCCGCCCATGCATCCTTCATGTAAAGCGCGCTCACAAGACAGGCAAGAGCCACTGGTGATAACTCGATGCTTGGCGACAGCAGGCCGTGAGTTTGTTCGGCTATCCAATCGGTCACCCGTTGGCTAACGCGCGGATCGGCCAAGTCATCGATTGACACATGCACGCTGCATTTGTCGCACTCGTGCAGAAACGCCTCCGATGGGCTCGCGGACCTGGAAAGCCAAGCTGCCGTTGCCGAGCTCGCATCATAACCGTCATAGCCCCAGTTCCGCTCCAGCTCGATGCCGAAGGGATCACGCTCGCTAAACATGTCGCCATCGCCCAGGAGCATGTCGAGCTCCCGACATGTGGCGCCCGAGGCACCCTTTCGTACAATCGTCAACAAGCTCGCGACGCACGCAGGCGACCAAACCCCGTTCTTGCCTTGAGCGAGTATTTTCTCGGATAGGGATTTTGCAACCCTCCATGCCTGTGGACACGCCGAATTTGCTTTGTCAGTCATAGTCTGCTCCCATCGTTAGGATATAAACTATTATTTCGCACAGCGCGGACACAAATCTCGTACCGGAAAGGCAGCCCAATGGCTTTCTAAGAGGCTCAAAGCCTTTCTATTCCTCAAAAACGAAAAATTTTCAGTTTTGAGGAATAGGCTCGAAGCACGCTACGCCTCACCGCACAGCCACCTCGCCAGGTCCACGATCTGCACCCCATTGCGGTCCGTGGCCTCGTGATGCGTGCGGGCGAGAATCATCTTGGGGTACGCGTCGCCAATGCTCAGCAGTGGTGAAATCTCGCGTTCAAATGTCTTATCCGAGCTGATGTCGTCGCTCACCTGAATGTAGAGCTTCTCGCTTCGCTTGATTGCTACAAAGTCAATTTCCTTTTTATAGAGTACGCCGACGTATACCTCATATCCGCGGCGCAGCAGCTCGATGGCCACCATGTTCTCGTACACGCGACCCCAGTCCATATCACGTGTACCGAGCAGCGCGTATTTGAACGCGTGGTCTGCCAGGTAATACTTCTCGCCGCTCTTAAGGTATTTCTTGCCGCGAATGTCATATCGACGAACTTTATAGAAGGCAAACGCATCGCACAGGTACCCCATGTACGCACCGACCGTCTTGTTCGTAATCTTTAGTCCATCCGCATTTAATGCATCGGTAATGTTGCGTGCCGACGTAATGTTGGAAACGTTGTCCATCATGTAATCGGCAATGCGCAGCAGCGCCGATTCGTTTCTCACGTTATGCCGCTGCACGATATCTCTCACAATGAGCGTCTTAAAGACGTTGGAGAGATATTGATAGCGCTGCTCCTGCAGTGGATAAGGGTAAGAGCCAGACATTCCGCCGGTTCTCGCGTACTCATCGAAGCCACGGTCGACCTCGCCCTCGTCGCCATAGAGACGATACTCCTCAAACGAGAATGGGAAAACCTCGATCTCGAACGTGCGCCCCGTAAAGAGCGTCGACAGATCGCTCGACAGTAAAAAGGCATTCGATCCGGTAATGAAGATGTCATAATGCTCGGATGCGTGAAGGCTGTTGATCGCACGCTCAAAACCCTCGCACATCTGAACCTCATCGATAAGCAGAAAGTTTTGTTTGCCGGGCACCCGATGATCTTTTACATAGGCGAGCAGGGCGTGATACTCGAGCAGGTTCTCGAACTCATCGAGGTTGTAGTTGATATGGATGACATTCGAATTAGGCAGATTTGCCTCCACGTAATCGCGGAGGGCCTCGAGCAATTTTGATTTACCGCTGCGGCGGATGCCCGTGATGACCTTGATATCCGGCACGCCAATAAGACTCGTCAACGTGTCCATATATGACGCTCTATTGATGAGTTTCATCGGGGCCTCCTCGCGGTCTTTTATCGCTATTCCTCAAAAACGAAAAATTTTCAGTTTTGAGGAATAGGCTCTATAACGAATATACCTCGCGAAAGGCCGAGCTGCCTTATTCCTATTCCTCAAAAACGAAAATTTTTCAGTCTTGAGGAATAGGGCCGCGATGCCACCCTGTAGTCGCGCAAAGACCCTCCCCGGCACAGGCCGAGGAGGGTCTTGTTGTCATGTCTATCTTTGGGCGCGAACGCCCCGCGTTACAGCCCGCGAATCCGTACAGCCTCGGGCGGAAACTCCTGCTCGCCGGCATCGGTCTTGATGGTCGCGCGGCCCCAGATGTCCAAGCCCGCAAACACACCGACCGCAAGCGGCAAACCGTTGGGCGACACCGCCGCAACTTGGCGGCCCAGCAGCGGCACCATGTCGAAGTACTCGCCCAGCACGGGAGCCAGCGGGCCGGCGGCGCCCTGCGGCGTGTTGGCGACAACCGCCCAGGCGTCCACGCGGGCCAGCACGGCAGTAGTCAGCGCTTCGACCAGCGCTTCATCGGTCACATCCACGCCAAGTTCGCCCAGCGCCGCGCGCTCAATATCCACCGTCACGGCACCGAATATACCCGCGGCACCGGCGCCACCGTTGACGGCGACGCGTGCAAACGACCTCTCAAACGCGGGCGCGCCGCACACGATATCGCTCGGCCACTGAATGCCCACCTTGCCGGCAAGGCCCAGCCCCGGCGTCGATGCCGTTCCCGCGAGCGCGTCCATCATGCCCATCGCCGCCACAAACGGCAGGCCATGGAAGGCGTGCATATTCACATCCGGGCGCACGACCAGCGAAAACGTCAACGACGCCTCACCCGCGCTCCAAGCGCACCAGCCTGCGGGCACACCCTCGCGACCCGCGTCGCGCGCGGCGTCAAGCTCGGCACCGGCGGCTACAGTGTTCATCTCAATCATCTACATACGCCCCAATTCGCCCACGATATGGCCCACGCGATCCTCGGGCTCCTTGACCTCGACGCCGTTGTAGCGGAAGAACCGCGCCGGGTCGTGCATCAGGTCCTCGAGCGGCACCAGCACAAAGTCTCGCTCGCCAATGAGCGGATGCGGCAGGCGCAGCTTCTTGCCGCCGTGGATCTCGCCATCCATCCACAGAAGGTCCAGATCGATGGTGCGTGGGCCGTTGACCTTGGCCTTCTTGGAGCGGTCGCGCCCCAGCTCGGCCTCGATCTTCATAAGCTCGTCGAGCAGCACCAGCGGCGCCAGCTCGGTCTTGATCTCGATGACAGCGTTGGCAAACGCGTCCTGGCGCGTCTCGTAGGCCGGCTCGCTCTCGTAGATGCGCGAGCAGTTGGACACACAGGTAAGCGGAAGCTCGGCGATCATGTCGCGCGCGGCGCGGATGTTGTCGCAACGATGCCCCAGGTTGGAGCCCGCGGCCACAAACGCGCGACGCGGCTGCGGCTTGGCAACAGCCCAGTAGCCGTTCAGGAACTGCGCAAAGCCGGTGACATCGTGCACGCGCACGATGTTGGCACCGGCCTGGATAGCGCCCAGGCACACGCCAAATGTGGCGGCATCGCGCTCGGCGGCCTCGGTCACGCCCGAGACGGCGCCCACAAAGCGCTTGCGCGACACGGCGCACATGAGCGGATAGCCCAGCGACGCCATCTTGGCGGTCTCGCGCTGGATGACGATATCTTCGTTGGCCGTCTTGCCAAAACCCGGACCCGGATCGATGCAGATACGGTCGCGTGACACGCCGGCGTGGATGAGCGCGCGTGCCTGATCGGACAGAAAGCCCATGACGCGGCGCATGATGGGCGCCGAATCGGGCAGGGTAAAGCGGCGGAGCTGCGAGGTGGGCACATAAGCCTCCTCGCGGCGGGCGCTGCGGCGCATCATGGCGGCCAAGTGATCGCTGGGCTCCGGCGCAGGCTCAGGGGTCGCGGCGGCCTCGGCGGCAGGGGCAACCTGCTCGGCGACCGGCGTCTCCTGCTTCTGCTCGCCCGTTGGCTCGGGCGCTGGCTCCGGATCGCCAAACGGCAGCGAGGGCTGCACCACGCCACCCGGCAGTTTGGCCTCCGTCTTGGGCTCGCCCAGCAGCTTGCCACGACGACGGCGGGCGGGCTTCTCGGCCTCGCGCGCGGCCTCGGCAGCCGCCTCGCGCGCCTTCTCGGCAACAAACGCCGCGGCAGAGGTATCGAGCTGCACCGTTGCATGCGTGCGAGCGGGCGCGGCGACCTCGCCGGCATGCATCACGATGACGCCGCAGGTGCTCGTCGCGACAAACTCTACCATCTTGGGGTCGGTGAAGCCCGTCACGTCGTTGACGATCGAGGCGCCGCAGCGCACGGCAGCCTTGGCAACCGCCACGTGACGTGTGTCAATCGAGACGATGGCGCCCTCTTTGGCCAACGCACGCACAACGGGCAGCACGCGGCGAGCCTCCTCGTCGGGGTTGACCGGGGTAAAACCGGGGCGCGTGGACTCGCCGCCCACGTCGATGATGTCGGCGCCGGCGTCGAGCATCGCCAGGCCGTACTCGATGGCGGCATCCGGGTCGAAATGCTCCCCACCGTCGCTAAACGAATCGGGCGTCACGTTGAGGACGCCCATGATGCGCGGACGGTCAAAGCTGAGCTCGTACTTTCCGCACCGCCATGTCTTGCTGTCGTTCGCCATGAACATCCTCCTAAAATGCCCGCGCCGCCACGCTCGGGCGCAGGCGGCGGGGTCGCTTTGCAATCAGTCTTTCTATTGTATCCGCGCACGCGGGCTAGAACGCAAACGCGGCAGCGATGTCGCAAGAAATCAGCAGGTCGGCATTTGCATCCTGATCGGTGGGAGCGAGGTTGCATATGGCCAGCGTATCGCCGGTAAAGTATCGCGTAAGGCCCGCCGCCGGATACACCACGAGCGAGGTCCCGCCCACAATGAGGGCATCGGCCGCGGCAATGGCGGCAACGGCGTCAGTCAGCACATGCTCGTCGAGCGGCTCCTCGTAGAGCACCACATCGGGCTTAATGCGCCCGCCGCACGCGAGGCACACGGGAACACCCGCGGCGTCCTCGTGCCCGCGGGCGCAAATCCACTCGGCGCTATAGGCCGCGCCGCACGACTGGCAAATGTTGCGATGGACCGATCCGTGCAGCTCGAACACGCGCTGCGAGCCTGCCATCTGATGCAGACCGTCGATGTTTTGCGTCACCACGGCATTTAGTTTGCCGGCACGCTCCAGCTCGGCCAGCTTGGTGTGGCAGCGGTTGGGCTTGGCGCCAAGTGAGATCATCTTGGTGCGATAGAAGTCGAAGAACTCGGCCGGATGCGCCTCGTAAAAGCTATGCGAGAGCATGGTCTCGGGAGGGTAGGCAAACTGTTGGTGATATAGGCCGTCCACGCTGCGGAAATCGGGAATGCCACTCGCCGTGGAAACACCGGCGCCGCCAAAGAAGACCACACGCTTGTGGGTACCAAACAGCTCCGCCAGTGCTGCGGAGGCCCGCTTGGGATCCGATATCGCCTGCGTCATATGAGTCCTCCGTCCTTGTTGGTCGGGCAGCGTCGGGCGACATCCCAGCATGCGGCCTTTGAGTCAGCACGCGCGGAGCCCACCACCGCCCCTTTTGCGCTAATCTTAAGCCTGCAAACCCCGTCGAAAGGACACCATGCCTCAGACTTACACTTTCGCCTCGTGGAACGTCAACGGTCTGCGCGCCGTGCTCAAAAAGGACCCGAGCTTTATCCAGATCGCACAGGAGCTCAATGTCGATATCCTGGCGCTGCAAGAGACCAAGCTGCAGGAGGGGCAGGCCGATATCGACCTGCCCGGTTATCACCAAACTTGGAGCTACGCCGAGCGTAAAGGCTATTCGGGCACTGCGGTCTTTAGCCGCCAGGAACCGCTGCGCGTGCTGCGCGCCGATGCGCTGCTGCCTTACGCCGGCGAGGGCGCGGCAGCCGAGCTCGTGGCGCAGGCCGCGACCGAGGGCCGCGTCTGCGCGCTCGAGTTCGACAAGTTTTGGTTTGTGGACGTCTATACGCCCAACGCCCAAAATGAGCTCGCGCGCATCGATGTGCGCATGGCCTGGGACGATGCCTATCGCGGCTTTTTGGCGGGACTCGAGCGCGAGACCGGCAAGCCCGTGGTGACCTGCGGCGACTTTAACGTGGCGCACGAGGAGATCGACCTTAAGAACCCCAAGTCCAACCGCGGCAACGCAGGCTTTTCGGACGAGGAGCGCGGTAAGTTTACCGAGCTGCTCGACGCCGGGTTTACCGATACCTGGCGCGCGGCAAATCCCGACGTCGAGGGCGTCTACAGCTGGTGGAGCTACCGCTTTAATGCCCGCAAGAACAACGCGGGCTGGCGCATCGATTACTTCCTGGTGAGCGACGCCATCGCCGGCAACGTGCGCGACACCGGCATCCGCGGCGACATCTTTGGCAGCGATCACTGCCCCGTCACCCTCACCCTAGAGCTCTAGCACCAGCCGACCCCTCGGGGACGAAGCAAAACGGATCATTTTCACCTCGCGAGGGAATCCACGCGGCACACCCGCCACGAAACTGACCCATCTACTACGTTTAAGCCACTACCCTCAACCACAGCGAACAACGCAAAAAGAAAACCGCAGGTAGAAAGCCTGCGATTTTTCATAAAACGCGGTCATGGTCGAGGGTATCAAGCTAAACGTAGTAGATGGGCTAGTTTCGTGGCAAGCGCCGTCAACTGATTCCCTGGGGACGTCTGGGGGCGGAAGAAAACGGATCGATTTGGCTCTCTGAGGGCCACGACGCCCGTCATATCAGCCGGCCATTTTAAAACTATGCCGGTTTACGGGGCTGAATCGCAAATCCCCAACCAAACGCAATTCAAGCAAAATAAAACCGCAGGTAGACGGATTGTCTATTTTCGGAAAAAGCCGGTATGGTCTGCCTGTGCCAATCCGGCCCCGTAAACCGGCATAGTTTTAAAATGGCACTTCGACAGCATTGATTCTCGCCCCGGCGCAACCGCCACTACAGCCCGTATTTCACGACGACACGGTTAATGCGACGACACCAAGGTTTGTAGAGAGCGGCCAAGAACACGCAGGTCGCAAGGCCGTGTGTGATATCGAACGGTACCGCCGTGGCAAGACGCGCCACGGCGCCCGCCCACGTGAGCGGTTGCACAAAACCGATGATGTCATACGCGTTAATCACAGCGCCATAGAGCAGGCCCGACGCAAAGCCGTACGCCATCAACGCCGGCATGCGCACGGTTCCATCGGCACGGTCGAACGCACCCGCATGCGCCAGCGCGCCGCCAACATAGCCGACCAGACCCCAGGCATACATCTGCCACGGTGTCCACATGCCCTGCCCAAAAAAGAAATTGCTGGTCAGCGCCGCCAGTGCACCGACCATAAAGCCGTTACGACGACCGAGCGTCGCCCCGGCGATAATGGCTATAGCGCTCACGGGTTTAAAGTCGGGAATGGGGCCAAACAAGATACGCCCCGCCGCGGCCAACGCCGCCAGAACCAGCGTGGGCATAATCTGGCGCAGGCCCGGTCGCGACGCCTCGTAGCCCGCAAAGAACAGCGCGAGCACCAGCGCCACCACGACAAGCATGGCAAGCGCCGCCTGCTCAACGCCTGCCAGCAACGCCGCGGCCATTACCGCTGGCACCGCCAGCAGCAGTGGGATCTCCAGTTTTGCGAGTAGGCGCAAGACGCGATAATCCGCCATCCCATCACGCCCTATAAAACACATTGTCGGCAAAAAAATCGGCGGGCGGCTCCATGCAGGCAATCTCACCGTCGAACATCATGGCAATGTCATCGGCAACCTGCTCGGCAAAATCCAGATCGTGCGTTGCCATGATGACGGTACCGCCAGCCTCCGCATGGTCGCGCAGGGCGCGGGCGATGATGCGACGGCTGGCCAGGTCCAGACCCTTGGTGGGCTCATCGAGCAATAGCAGCTCGGGGCCGATCAACAGCAGCTTTGCCAACGCAAGCAGCTGGCACTGCCCGCCCGAAAGATCGTACGGATGGCGCCCATCCAAGCCGGACAACCCCAGACTCGTCGCGCGCTCTCGCGCCATAGCCTCGTCATATCCGCAGGTCGAAGCCCATTCCATCAGCTCCTCGCGCACCGTCTCGGCAACCAGCAGCGCCTTGGGATTCTGAGGCAGCAGTGCCGCCGAGGCCGCCCCGCGCTCCATATGCCCACGCTGCAACTTGACCGTCTTGGCCAGCACCGAAAGCATTGTCGACTTACCGCAGCCGTTACCGCCCACAACAGCATGCACCGCGCCTGCCGAAAACGACGCATCGAGCCCGCGCAGCACCCAGCCGGACGCTCGATCGTAGCGAAACCAGCCCCCTGCCAGGGTGGTAGCCGCCCCAGCGTGCATTTTTGGGAGTATTCGGCATCCACCGGCGCACGACGGCGCCCCCGAGTCGTCTTGCGGCAGGATTTGCGCCTCAAATTCAGCCGATTTGTCCGATTTCGGTCTTTTTTTTGCGCCCGGAGCGCCCACGCGCGGGTCCAAATAGCCCGGCCGGCCACTGGCGCTGCTGAAAACTCCGTTTTTTGCACGCCACGAGCCACCCCACCCTGGCACCTCGCCAGAAAACAGCTCTTCGCGATGCCCCAAGGAGGCGATGTCAGCGACCTCGCATACGCGCCCGCCCTCAATCCGATACGCGCACGTCGCGTATTCGAGCATCGGGCGCGGCTGGTGCGTTGCCAGAACAACCGTGCAGCCCAGCTCGCGATTCACGCGAAACAGCGCATGCAGAAAATTTTTCTCGGCAACGGGATCCAGTTGGGACGTGGGCTCGTCGAGCAGCAGCACGCGAGGGCGCAACGCCAGCACGGCTGCCAGCGACAGTAACTGCTTGCGTCCGCCCGAAAGCGTATCGGTATCGCGGTGGAGCCAATCCTCAACCCCAAAAAAATAACTGGTCTCGGCCACGCGACGACGCATCTCGTCGCGCGACATGCCTAAGTTTTCCAGGCCAAACGCCATCTCGTGCCACACGGTTTCGCACACAATCTGGTTCTCGGGGTCCTGAAACACATAGCCCACGCGCTCCGCGGACGCGCGAACGTCCATGTCGGCAACGCTCTCGCCCAGCATGCGCAGCTCGCCGGAGCATTCGCCCGCCGGCGAAATCTCGGGCTTGAGCAACGAGAGTAATGTCGACTTGCCCGACCCGGTACCACCGACAAGCAACGCAAACGTCCCTTGGGGAACACGCCAATCGAGCTCCTCGAACACCGGCACTTCGGCCCCGGGGTAGGCAAAGCGCAGACCCCGCACTTCAATCGCCGGCATATCCGAGCCGCACACCGCGCCCGCCATGATGCTCCCGTCCAACCGAGCCATCAGCCAAACCTCTTCTCGTCAATCGCATGCAGCACGCAGGGCAGCGCCATCCAGGTCGCGTATACAACATAGCCAGGCCACGGCGCCGGCACCGAAAGCTGCGGGTAAAACGAATACTGCATCGTCGCGGTCCGCGCCACTGCCGCCGTGGCCACGCCAAACAGCGCAAGCCCAACCAGCGCGGCAACGTCGCCGCGCCCCAGCCGATACCGCGCGTACGTCGTGCGACGCGCCGCGGCGCCCCACCCACGGGAGCGCATGGCGTCCGCACGCTCCAGCGAATCTTCCATGCCCCAGCCCATCAACACGCTCGATGCCCGTAGGCGCGAACGCACGGGGCCGACCGGCGCGCGGCCCGGCACATCAATCGCATCCTGCACCGCCAGCACCGTACGACCGCGACGCGAAAACTGCGGGATAAGCCGCATACACATCGAGATCATGAGCGCGATCACCGGCGCGGTGTTACCCAAAAGCGCAAGCACCCTGTCGTAGCTAAGCATCGACGCCGCGGCCTCAAACCACAGCACGCTCGCCACAAACAGCCCGCCCATGCACAGGCCGTATACCATACTCTCCAGATACACCGCACGCATGCCAATACGGAACAGTTCCGTCGAGCCCGAAGCGCTAAATAACGGATTGAGCACCGCGATAATCAAAATCACCGGCAGCTGCCAGCGAAGTGCCCCCAACGTGCGTGCGACGCCGCGCGTCGCAAACCCATACGCCAGCCCGCCCGCAAGCGACAGCGCAAGCAGCACCGGTTGCATCGAGAACATGGTGAGTCCCAGCGTCAGCACCATGTAGAGCGCCGGCACCGCCGGATGCGACATCGAGAATGCCGCGACGGGCTCGTTGCCCGATTCCTCTCGCATGATATCCACGGACACCCCCATCCCCTCGCTCAAACGCCAACGCCGCAGTGCCGCTGCCATGCACAACCAGCGCAAACGTCACGCCGGCGGCACCGACATCGGCCGCCATGTGCCAATCGTTACGCGCTCATCATATGCCTGCGGTATCATATTGCGCCGTGCATCGTTTCCAAACGCACGTCTCTATAACGTAACAGGAGATCACATGGACGCAACCGCAATTATCCTCGCCGCCGGCGAGGGCACCCGCATGAAGTCGAACCACTGCAAGGTTTCGCACAAGATCCTGGGCAAGCCCATGGTCCAGTGGATCGTCGACGCCACCATCAAGGCCGGCTGCAGCCGCGTCGTGGTCGTCATCGGCAGCCACGCCGACGAGATGCGCGCCCTTATCGACGGCGCCTACGCCAACAGCGCCACCAAGGTCGAGTGCGTCGAACAGACCGAGCGCCTGGGCACCGGCCACGCCGTAAAGGTCGCGCTCGAGGCATGCGGCATCATGCAAGGCCCCGTCGTCGTGCTCAACGGCGACCTGCCGCTCATCACCTCCGACACCGTCGCCAAGTTCGCGCAGACCGTCGCCGGCGGCGAGCTCGCCTGCACCGTCATGACCATGACCCCGCCCGATCCCTTTGGCTACGGCCGCATCAAGCTGGGCGCCGACGGCCAGATCGAGCGCATCATCGAGCAGAAGGACTGCACGCCCGAGCAGGCCGCCACGCTGCTCGAGTGCAACGCCGGCTGCTACGCCTTCGACGGCGCGCAGCTCGCCGCCCACATCAACGAGATTGGCAACGACAACGCGCAGTCCGAGTACTACCTGCCCGACATGCTCGAGATTCTCAAGGGCCACGGCCAGGCAGTCTCCATCTTCCACTGCGACGACTACCGCGACGGCCTGGGCGTCAACAGCCGGATCCAGCTCGCGCAACTCACCGCTATCGCGCGCGACCGCATCAACGAGCACTGGATGGCCGAGGGCGTTACCTTCATCGACCCCACGCAGGCCTGGATCGGCCCCGACGCCGTCATCGGCCGCGACACCGTCGTGTGGCCGCAGACGCATCTGATCGGCCACGTCACCGTGGGCGAGGAGTGCCAGCTCGGCCCCAACAGCCGCCTCACCGACACCACCGTTGGCAGCGGCTGCACCATCGATGAGACTATCGCCATCGAGGCTGTCATCGAGAACGGCGTCGACTGCGGCCCGCGCGCCTACCTGCGCCCGGGCACCCACATGCTCGATGGCTCCAAGGCCGGCACACACGTGGAGATCAAGAAGTCCACGATCGGCGAGGGCTCCAAGGTACCGCACCTGTCCTACATCGGCGACACCACCATGGGTTCCGGCGTCAACGTGGGCGCGGGCTCCATCACCTGCAACTACGACGGCGTGCACAAGCACAAGACCGTCATCGGCAAGGATGCCTTCATCGGTTCCGATACCATGATGGTCGCGCCCGCCCAGATCGGCGACGGCGCACTCGTGGCCGCCGGCTCCGTCATCACCGAGCCGGTCCCGGCTGACGCACTCGGCCTGGGCCGCGCCCGTCAGGTAAATATTGAGGGCTGGGCCGCCGATTATCGCCGCCGTCTGCACGAGGACGACGAGGTATAACGTTTTACCAAGCATCTAAGGAGCTGTTCCCATGGGGATGGCTCCTTTTTCTATGCTGACCTGCGCGACCGGATGAGTGGTCGGTTCGTGTCCGTTGACGGTAAAGACGTTATCAAGACCCGATAAACCCCGCCGCGCGGTTACAATGCAACAAGGCATCTATATGGCATTCGATATATAAAGGAGAAGGGTAATGCCGATTAATGATCCCGAGAAGTCGGAGAATATGCGCAAGTCCATCCGCGTGTATTCCGGTTCCTCCAACCGTCCCCTCGCTCAGAAGATCGCTGAGTACCTTGGGGTCGAGCTTTCGGGCCTTACGCTAAAGCAGTTCGCCAATGGTGAGATTTACGCCCGCTACGACGAGACCGTCCGCGGCGCTGACGTCTTCCTGATTCAGTCCGTGGCCGGCGGCAACGTCAACGACATGCTCATGGAGCTGCTCATCGCCACCGACGCTGCCAAGCGCGCATCCGCCCGCTCCATCACCGCCGTCATCACCCACTACGGCTATGCCCGCCAAGACCGCAAGGCCGGCCCGCGCGAGCCCATCACCGCCCGCCTCGTCGCCAACCTGCTCGAGCGCGCTGGCGTCAACCGCATCATCACCCTCGACCTGCACCAGGGCCAGATCCAGGGCTTCTTCGATATCCCGGTTAATCACCTGTCCGCGCTGCCGCTGTTTGGCCAGTACTACAACGACATGCACTTCGACACCGACAACCTGGTTGTCGTCTCCCCCGATGTGGGCCGCGCCAAGGCCGCCAAAAAGCTGTCCGACATGCTCGGCTGCGACCTGGCCATCGCCCACAAGGGTCGTCCGCGCCACAACGCCGCCGAGGTCATGGGCATCATCGGTGACATCAAGGGCAAGACCTGCATCATCAATGACGACATGATCGACACCGCTGGCACCCTGTGCGCCAACGTCAAGGAGCTCAAGGCTATGGGTGCCGGCGACATCTACGTGTGCGCCACCCACGGCATCTTCTCCGGCCCGGCCATCGAGCGTCTGAACGACGCCCCCATCGTCGAGTGCCTCGTCACCGATGCCATCCCCGTCGAGGTCGGCGGCAAGATCAAGACCATCTCGGTCGCCGAGGAGTTCGCTCAGGCCATCTCCGCCGTTTACCACGAGGAGCCCGTCTCCACGCTCGTCGGCGGCGACTTCGCGCTGTAATCCAGCGTGCATCTCATCATCTTTGGTGTTTTTAAAGGGTCGGAAGCTCGCTTCCGACCCTTTTTCTACCCCTCGACACCCTGCCATGGACAGTTAGCTCGGCTCCCTTCTGGCAAGCTCTCAAACGCGCCAAGACAGCACTACAACGTCGATGGGCTTGAATCATATCGACAGTCTTTTGGATTCTCTTACAAGTCTCTCGACCTTACTCCTCAACTCGGCCGAAGCGTGCACGCCCAGTTTTCTATATATGCGGCGCACATGAGAGTTGAAAGTATCTCTCGATATACACAACTCGCTACAAGCCACTGAGGTTTTCTTTCCCTCCACTAACGCTTGAAAAACACCTCGTTCGGCCGGGGTTATTTTAATCTCGTGATCCGCAAGAACAGCCACTGCTTTAGTAAGCTCATCGTCCGTAAATCTCATAACCTTGAAAATGCCTCGGGCGAGAATCAAACTTGCATACACCGTCACTATCAGGGCAAAGATTATCGGCAGAACGTTCCATCGCGCAATTTCGCAGTTCAAACATTCTTCTGCCGCCACGCCAAACGAAAATGCGATGAATATTTCTGCCTCAACCCTTACGCTTGGTTTACGCAATTTTCGGATTGATACCGCTTTGGTTCCGCATGCGGTCGCTAATATCACCGAAAGAAGCACCGTCATCGACAAGCGAAAACCCACATCCTGTGTTTCCGGGGCCTTAAAACCCACAGCTTCTATCATCATTTTCGATGCCAGGCCCAAACAAGCTATTGCAAAAAATGAACCTGACGAAATCGAAGGCGCTCGACGGTATTCCACCTCTGGAAGCGAGATGGCGCATGACCGCAAGTATCCCACTCCCAATATTGCAACGATTAGATATGTCCACGGATACAGCGAGGCCACTCCCACCGTCGCCGAAGCGACATGCAGAATGGCGACCATGACAATCATCGATGAGCACATTCGCCCTACCGCATCCTTGCTCACATCATCCGTCGCCATCAAAAGCAGCCCGGTCATCACCAAGAGAATGAAGACTGTAAAGGCATCTAGAAAGCCCAGTTGAAAAATAGGAAAGTAAACCTTTGCCAGCAGACTTTGCCCGGCAGATTTTCCAACCAAATCCCCAATTACAAACAGGACTAGGCAACCCATACTATAAGCAGCCTCGCTCCGCCATGCAGTTTGATGACCGTTGAGCAAGAGAGCGAATGCAGTTGCTAGGATAATCGAAAACGGAATAAGACAGTGGGCAACTGGCAATAATCCCGCTGCAGAATCGCATCCCATTATGTCTCCAATATGAAGTGAGATCGAGAAGAGCATTGCCCCAACGGCTCCTCCCAAAATAACGTCCCTCAATCTTTCCGGAAGCACAAGACGTTGACAGCCATATTCCGCCCTATCAACAGCTATAACATGATGAGTTATTCTTTTATTCAGATACGCTCGTGCTTCCCCCATATTCGAAACGCCAAGTTTCGAATAAACCCTTTTGCAATACGTTGCCGATGATGACCTTGCAATCCCCAGCTCGTCTGATATTTCCCGGATTGTAAGACCCCGTGCCATCGAGAGAGCCACTTGAACCTCTCTTGGGCTCAAGCCAAGTTGCATTAAATGCGCTTCTGGAGATGTGGGCGCATGAACAGATACGCAGCGAGCAAATCCAGCAAATCGCCCGCGCACATTCGTAAGCATCGAACACATCATGCGCCCGCATGCCGGCTAACGTTCAAACAACGCGGGCAGCAACCAATTTAGCAGCGCGTACAGCAGAAAACCAGACACTAGCCCCAAGATAATGATGCGGTGATTATTCAAATGATTCATGAGATTCACCCTCCCATGCTTCCATTACATCTGAAAAGGCCCCCGGATCAGACACATCAATCGTATCTGCTATTTCATTACCATCATAATGGAACAAAGCAGGGACGTACTCGAACGGCGGCTAATTCTCGTCAAGGAAAGCACGAGTTTCGTCATCCTCCTCCCAAGGCAACACGAAGTTATAGATTACAACCGAGGACTTCTTAAAGTACAGATCTTCCTGCTTTTCCAATACCTCACAATACGGACAGCCCTGTTTCATAAATTGCAATAGAAACGGCTCATCCGAAGAGAGCATCCCCTTTAGCTCGGAAAGGCTACCGATCTCCACTCTCCCGCCTTCCTTTCTTGCGGGCTCTTCTCCATTGGATGAATTCCCAAATGCCATCAGCACCACGCCCGCAAGAGCCGCGATGAGAAACACTATCACGGCCCTCTTAATCAAACGCACGGCAGCCATTTACGAACGAATGCAGCGGATGTATTCCATCGAATTTGGTGGATAAACATCGCAGCTAAGCCTAATGCTCCTACTTGCCGGCACAGGATGACCCACAAGCCTGTTAATTGCCTGAGAGACCCAGACCGCACCTGATTGGCCTGTCGCGGAGATAATGATGCCGTCAACAACAGTGCCAATGACGTATCCAGCGAGGGCCGTCCCAACATACACGGCAATCGAAACCGCAACGCCGCTCCTTGGCGCGCCGCCCACATTGTCTAAAGATAGATAATCAGATCGTTCGACCTCAACAATATCACCTGCGTCATTTAGGGCCATCGTCACCCAGCCCTCTCCATCCCTGTTCTCCTGTTGGATATATCGAATTGCCGATAGGGAAACGAGTGAGGGATCTTGAAGTGCCTTGGCCTTTTTGGGCTTTAGCGCAATCGACGATGCGACCAAAGACGAGATGGCAAGAAATGATCTGCGGCTTAGCATGTCTTCCTCCAAAAAACGAGTTGGATGGCGCTGATCAGCATGTCCCCACATTAATCGGTAAAGACCCCTTTTTCCTGTCACACAATATGGTGAATCTGCATTTTTGCTCAGCTATGCCTCGGAAATAAGCCTTGTTTCATCATTTCCTTTCCGTTTGACAGCAAGAGCCGAGTCGCTCACCATAGCAGGCGACAAATCGACGAAAGGAAGCACATGGCAGCTGCACAGCCGCTCAAGATTCGCATGGTTGCCGGACTTGGCAACCCAGGCGAGGAATATGCCGAGACCCGCCACAACGCCGGCTTTAAGGCAATCGACGAGCTGGCCCGTCAGGCCGGCGTCACGTACTGGAAAAACCAGGCAGGCGCCGAGGTCGCGCTCATCAATATCAACGATGCCGAGGAAGAGGGCGGCAAGCGCCAGATCGTGCTGGTCAAGCCGCAGTCGTATATGAATACCTCGGGTGGCCCCATCTCCAAGCTCTGCCGCGAGTACAAGATCAAAGCCGAGGAGTTGCTCGTAATCCACGATGAGCTCGACATTCCCGCCGGCGACGTACGTGTTAAGGTGGGCGGTGGCCACGCCGGCCACAACGGCCTGCGCTCCATCATCGACAAGATGGGCAGCCGCGACTTCAGTCGCATCCGCACCGGCATCGGCAACCCTCCCGGCAAGATGGCTGTCGCCGACTACGTGCTCAAGCAGCTGCGCGCCCGCGAGGCCGAGGACTTCCAGGACACCTGCGCCCGCGCCGCAGATGCCGCCGGTCTGGCCATCGTCCACGGCGTAATCTACGCCCGCGATCACGTAAACGGCGCCGCTTCCGCCAACGGCAAGCACTAAAACCTACCAAAAAAGGGCAGGTTTATTTTGGCGGGTTATATCTGCGGAAACGCCGCAGTCGACACATCGCAATAAACGCGCTGCCACCATACATGCATAACGCCCCAAAGGGGGCCGGCCTCAACGAAGCGCGAGGCCGGCCCCCTTTGCCGTTTTACCCGATAAAACTGACCAAAATAAACCTGCCCCTATTTGGTAGGCCGAAGTGGATAAACCCTGCTCCTAACCGCCAAAGATACACGTAAGCGACATTGCCATGAGGGTATAATTTGTATCGTATGTCTGCACAACGCCTGTGCGCGTACGGTTTTATTCGGGCTGCCGTCCATTTCCGTGGAGGCACGGTTCGGCAGCCCTAACAAGAGAGGGGTTCTATGTATAAGATCCTGGAGAAGACGCAGTTCTCGGAGAAGGTGTTCAAGTTCCGCATCGAGGCGCCTGCAATCGCCAAGCATGCGCACGCTGGACAGTTCCTCATGGTTCGCGCCAACGAGACGGGCGAGCGCGTCCCGTTTACCCTGGCCGGCTGGAACGGTGACGAGGGCTGGGTCGAGTTCATCTTCATGGTGATCGGCAAGACCACCGAGATGCTTTCCACCTACGAGGCCGGCGAGTCGCTGCGCGACGTCGTGGGCCCGCTGGGCGTTCCTACCGAGATGGCTGAAGGCCCCTGCGCCGTCATTGGCGGCGGCGTCGGCCTGGCAATTGCCTTCCCGGTCGCCAAGCACCTGGTCGAGACCGGTCACGAGGTTCACGCCATCATGGGCGCTCGCACCAAGGACCTCCTGCTCATGGAGGACCAGTTCCGCGAGCTCCTCGACGAGGACCACATCCACATCACTACCGATGACGGTTCCTACGGCGAGCAGGGCGTTGTCACCGCTCCGCTGGAGCGCCTGCTGCAGGACAAGGCCGTGAGCCAGGTCTTCTGCGTCGGCCCCGTTCCGATGATGAAGTTCTCGACCCTCACCGCCCAGAAGTACGACACCCCCATCACCGCGTCGCTCAACCCCATCATGGTTGACGGCACCGGTATGTGCGGCTGCTGCCGCGTCGAGGTGGGCGGCGTGACCAAGTTTGCTTGCGTCGACGGCCCCGACTTCGATGCCACCCTGGTCGACTGGGATGACCTTCGTGCCCGCCAGGCCGCTTACCGTTCCGAAGAGGGCGAGTCCCTCAAGGCCTATGAGGAAAAGAGCTGCGCATGCCACTAGTTAACGGTCGTTTCGTTGCCGATATGAAGTCGCCCCGCACCCCCGATAACGAGGAGCCGGCCGCCGAGCGCGCCTGCGACTTCCGCCCCGTCGACAAGGGCTTCACCGAGGAGATGGCGCTGGCTGAGGCCGAGCGCTGCCTCAACTGCAAGAAGCCGTTCTGTGTTGAGGGCTGCCCCGTCAACATCAACATCCCCCGCTTTATCGAGCAGATCCGCGAGAAGGACTTTGGCGGCGCCCTCGATACCATCCGCGAGGACTCCATGCTTCCCGCCATCTGCGGCCGCGTCTGCCCGCAGGAGAACCAGTGCGAGGGCAAGTGCATCCGTGGTAAGAAGTCCGAGCCCGTGGCCATCGGCCAGCTCGAGCGCTTCCTGGGTGACCGCCCCGAGCTCGCCTCCACGCCCAAGATGGCTCCCAAGAACGGCAAGAAGGTCGCCGTCGTCGGCTCCGGCCCGTCCGGCATCACCTGCGCCGGCGAGCTCGCCCGCAACGGCTTTGACGTCACCGTCTTTGAGGCCTTCTTCACCGGCGGCGGCGTGCTGGTCTACGGCATCCCCGAGTTCCGTCTGCCCAAGGCGGTCGTCAAGCGTGAGATTGACGGCCTTGAGGACATGGGCGTCAAGTTTGAGTACAACTCCGTCGTGGGCAACATGGCCACGGCCGAGGAGCTGTTCGAGCAGGGCTTCGACGCCATCTACGTGGCGACCGGCGCTGGCCTGCCCAAGTTCCTCAACGTCCCCGGCGAGAACCTGCCCAACGTCTTCTTCGCTAACGAGTACCTCACCCGCGTGAACCTGATGAAGGCCAACAAGTTCCCCGAGTACGACACCCCCACCAAGCACGGCAAGAACGTCGTCGTCTTTGGCGGCGGTAACGTGGCTATGGACGCTGTCCGTACCGCCAAGCGCCTGGGCGCCGAGCACGCCATCATCGCCTACCGTCGTACCGAGGACGAGATGCCTTGCCGTCGCGCCGAGCTGCACCATGCTAAGGCCGAGGGCGTCGAGGTTCTGCCGCTCGTCTCCCCGCTCGAGTTTGTCGCTGGCGAGGACGGCTCCGTGTGCGCCGTCAAGGTCCAGAAGATGGAGCTCGGCGAGCCTGACGAGTCCGGCCGTCGCCGCCCTGTGCCCATCGAGGGCGCCATCGAGGAGATCCCCTGCGACGTCGCGATCTCGGCTATCGGTACCAACGCCAACCCCTTCGCAAAGAAGATCGGCGGCAAGATGGAACTCAACAAGTGGGGCTACATCGTCGCCGACGAGGAGACCGGCCAGACCACCGATCCCCGCATCTGGGCCGGCGGCGACATCGTCACCGGTGCCGCTACGGTCATTCTGGCAATGGGCGCCGGCAAGAAGGCCGCCGCTTCCATCACCAAGAGCCTGCTGGGTGAGTAATCACCTACAGCGCTAGCCACCAAACGGCAAAGTCCCCGTCGGGCACACGCCCGGCGGGGACTTTTTCTATGCCGGCCGCCCGATCACCATAAAGGGAACGGGCACCTTTGCGGTGGTTTTGATCGGCTAGCCTTCGAGCTGCGCCACTTTGTAGCGGTAGGCTGCGGCGATGATGTCTTTACAGCCCTCGCGTCCCAACTTGGCGCGGTTGACGACGATATCCTTGCCGCTCGTCATCTTCCACTTTCCGGCGCTGTAGCGCTTATAGAACGCCTCGCGCGCCTTCTGTTGCTGTTTAACCAGCTTGGCACCCTTCTTTTTGTTAAGGCCGCGCTTCTTGCGCACGATCTCGACGCGGTCCTCAAAGGGTGCGGTCACCAACACGGCAATGTGATTAGGGTTGTTACGCAGCAGGTAATCGGACAGGCGGCCTTCGATAATGCAGCTCTCGGTCTCGCCCAGATCTAAAATCACCTGGCTCATCTTTTGGAACAACTTATCCGAGTACGAACGCGCATCGTAGCGGTCGGGCAGAAACGCCATGTTCTCCACAGCCAGACGCTCGTCGTAGGCGGCCATCTTATCGAGCGACTCGCCCGCACGCAGCGATGCGCGCACCAGCAGCTCGTTATCGTACAGCGGAATCCCCAGCTCATTGGCGAGGATACGACCAATCTCGTGGCCCTCGGCACCAAAGTCGCGCGCGATGGTAATGACCACAGGACTCTTCTTGTTCACCAGATCGCTCATCGCGATTCCTTTCTAACAAATGAGAAATGGGCGATTCTTGATTCCCATTTTGTCACTTACGACCGTCCTGGTTTCCCAAGTGCGGCAGATTGCCCCGAAAGAGGAGCGCCGCGTACTAAATGTACGCAAGCGACGATTGAGGGGCAAGGTGCCGTGCTTGGGGAAGCAGGACTATGCGGCCACAATGCGACGTTGATATGCCCTCACCAGCAGAGAGATACCAAAGTTGAGTACAAAGTACATCGCAAACACCAGGCCGTAGAGCATAAGCACCTGCGACAGGTCGATCGCGTGGGCCATCACGACGTTTGCCGTGTACATGAGCTCGGCCACGTTAATGCCCGAAAGATACGAGCTGTCCTTGATGACGGTCGTGCACTGGCTAAACAGCGCCGGAATGATCGTCTTAAACGTCTGCGGCAGAATGATATAGCGCATGGTGGCAAAGAAGCCAAAGCCCTGGCTCTGCGCTGCCTCAAACTGGCCACGCGGAATCGAGTTGAGACCGCCGCGCACAATCTCGGCCATAACAGCGCTGGTAAACAGCGTAAAGGCGATGGTCGAAATCACAATGTCCAAACCCTGCACCGTAAAGTAGATAAACAGGATCCACAGCAGGTTTGGCGTGCAACGGAACAGCTCGATATAGGCGCTCACCAAAATACGGAACGGACGGGGCGCGTAGCTTTTAACGAGCGCCAGCACTGTGCCAAAGATGAGCGAGAAAAAGATCGACAGCGCCGAGATCTCGATCGTCTTAACAAAGCCGCCCCAAATGTAGAGCAGGTTGGTCGCGTTGAAGATTTCCATGCGCTAGGCCTCCTCTACGTTGTCGAGCCCCAGCTCGGCCAGGCTCACGCCGCGCGGGCACTCCTTGGAGCGGCGCTCGAGCCACTGCACCAGCATGGCGAGCGGAAAGCAGATGATGAAGTACATAAGACAGCAGACGATGTATCCCTGCAGGTACCCGTACAGACTCACAAAGTTGTCGGAACGGTACATAAGGTCGCCGCCGGCCACAAGCGCCAGCACCGACGTGTTTTTGACCAGGTTGAGTGCCTGGTTACACAGCGGCGGCAGAATGATCTTGAACGTCTGGGGCAGCACGATGTAGCAGTATGCCTGCGCACGGGTGAAGCCCTGGCTCTGGGCCGCCTCCATCTGGCCACGTGGAACGGCCTCGATACCGGTACGGATGACCTCCGAAATGTAGGCAGCGTGATACAGGCCCACGCCCAAGAAGCCCAGCACAAACGGCGCGATACGCACCGGCTGGTCGGCACCGGTTATGGCCTGCAAAAACTGCGGACCGGCCATGTACATAAAGAGCACCTGCACGGGCAGCGGGGTGTTCTGGTAAAACTCCACGTACACGCGGCTTATGGCGCGCAGAACGCGAGAACGAGTGGTAGAGAACACGCCCAGCAGCGTGCCCAGCACCAGCGACAGCAGCAGGCCGGCAACGACCACCTGCATCGTCACGCCAAAGCCCTCCCAGAAGGGCCCCATGTTTTGGAATGTCGTCGACCAGCGGTCGGCGTCAAACAATCCTTCGAGCATTTGATTCCTTCCTTGGACGATGCGCCTATACAAGACCCCAGGTCTTAACCTCTTGGTCGAGCCAGCCGTCGGCCAGGCGATCGCATATCACCTGATCGACCACGGCCGAAAGATCACAGCCCTTCTTGGTCGCTACGCCGTAGCCCTGCTCGCCAAACTTGACCTCGGGTTGCAGCAGCTCAACGGTCTCGTTCATGTATCCGGCCAGCGTGGAGCGGTCCATGGCAAAGACGTCGATATTGCCGGCATCGAGCGAACTCTTGATGATGGGGTAGCCGCTAAAGGCCCTAAACTCGGGCTCGCAGCTAAAGCCGTTGTCCTTGATCATCTGCTCGATCAGGCCCTGCGTGGTGGCACCCTGGCTCACGCCAATGACCTTGCCGTCCAGGTCATCAATCGAGGTAAAGCCCGAACGCTTCTTGACCATGAGTCCCACGTAGTCGGTGCGGTACGGCGTCGAGAAATCCCAGCTCTTCTTGCGCTCGTCGGTGATGGTGTAGGTCGCCGCGACCACGTCGAGCTGGCCGTTATCGATCAGCGGGCCGCGCGTCTTGGGCGTTACGTCGGTAAACTCGACAAGCTCCTGGGCACGGGCCTCCTTGTAGCTCACGCCAAAGACGGCAGCGGCGATCTGGTAGCACAAATCGACCTCCATGCCCTCAAAGCGGCCCTTGGCGGTGTCGTAATAGCCGTAGCCAGGAACGTCCTTCTTAACGCCGGCATTCAGATGGCCACGCGACTTGATGGCCGCAAGCTTAGACCCCTTGTCGGAGCCCTCGCCGACGGTGGAGTTGCCGCAACCGGTAAGCGCGGTCCCCGTCAGCGCGAGCATACCGGCGCCCGCCAGCTGCAAAAAGTGGCGGCGCGACACGGACGCCCTCGTCATATCAGTCATGTCCATCACCGCGCCTAGTGCAGAATCTTGGACAGAAACTCGCGGCAGCGCGGGTTCTCGGGGTTATCGAAGAAGTGCTCGGGTGTGCCCTCCTCTAGGATACGGCCATCCTCCATAAAGATGACGCGGTCGGCCACCTGGCGCGCAAAGCCCATCTCGTGCGTCACGCAGATCATGGTGATATCCTCCTGCGCGAGCTCAATCATAACGTCCAGGACTTCCTGGACCATCTCGGGGTCGAGTGCCGAGGTCGGCTCGTCAAACAGGATGATGGGCTGCTTGGTGCACAGGGCACGGGCAATGGCGATGCGCTGCTGCTGACCGCCCGAGAGGTTCTGCGGATACTCGCCGGCCTTATGCGCCATGCCGACGCGCTTGAGCGCGGCGATGGCGATCTCGGTCGCCTCCTCCTTACTCTTCTTTTGCAGCTTGATGGGCGCGAGCGTCAGGTTGCCCAGCACCGTCATGTTGGGATATAGGTTGAACTGCTGAAACACCATGGAGCTGTACTTGCGAGCCATCTCCAGATGATTCTTCTTGGTGAGCGGCGTGCCGTCGATGATGACCTCGCCCGACGTGGGCTCCTCCAGATAATCGACGCAACGGATGAGCGTGGACTTGCCCGAGCCGGAAGGCCCGATCATTACGAGCTTCTCGCCGCGCTTGACGGTGAGGTTGATATCTTTGAGCACATGCAGGTCGCCAAAGTACTTGTTGAGATGCTTGATCTCGATCATGTCTGCCATGAATATCCCTTCCCTGCGCTTACACGAATTGCTCTATTTTACGGAAAGAACCACGTTTCCGCAGCCCACACTACATTCCCGTAAAGAACCCGCAACCTTTAACCCACTCATTGGGGACAGGCTTAAATGAGTACCCAATGAGAGGGCACTCATTTAAGCCTGTCCCCAATGAGTGCCGTACACGCGAGCAAGGTGACGTGAAATGAAAGGGCGCAGACCTTATGGTCGCGCCCTTGAAATTGAACGTCAGATTGCCGAGTGTACGGGTTTGCAGCGTCGAGCAATTACGCAAGCTTTGCGCCGACGATCTTTGCCGCGGCCGGCTTATCGAAGTTGCCACCGGTGGCCTTGCCGAGCGCCCCCATAACCTGGCCCATCTGCTTCTTGGACGTGGCGCCCAGCTCGGCGATGACCTGCTCAATCAGAGCCTCGAGCTCCTCGCCCGAAACCTGGGCGGGCAGCAGGCTCTCCAGAATCTTGACCTGCTCGGTCAGGTTGTCGGTACGATCTTGATCGGTACCGGCCTTGATGGACATCTCCAACGTCTCGCTTGTCTGCTTAATCAGGCGCTTGATCATGCTGTTAACGTCTTCCTCGGTCACGTCGCGGCGCTCGTTGACCTCGATGTTCTTAACCTCGGCCTTGACCTGGCGAATGATAGACAGGCGAACCTTGTCCTTGGCCTTCATGGCGGCAATCATTTCCTGCTGCAGCTCTTCGTTGGTCATCTGCAAATCCTCCTCAATAACATGGGCGGTACTCGCACGAGCACCGCCCCTTGATTACTCAGTCGTCGACGAATCGTCGGTCGAGCTCTTGGTGACGCCCTTCAGGCTCACGTTATAAGGCACGTCCTTGGGCATGGGGTTGACGGTAATGTCGGCATCCTTCGTGTACTTCTCCAGCCACTCGCTGTATGCCGTGCCCGATGCCTGGGTCTTCACCACATTGGAAACGTACTTCTTAATAGCCTTGGGCACCTGATTGATGTCATCGACCTGGCCATCGACATGGAAGTAGTCGGTGCACTTGATGATGTGGTAGCCATACGTCGACTCGACCACGTCGCTCACATCGCCCTTGTTAAGGCCCTCGAGCGCCGTCTGGTAGCTGTCGACAAAGGTGGTGAGCTTATCCCAGCCCACGTCACCCTTCTTCTCCTTGGAACCGGTGTCGTCGGAATACTGCTTCACGGCATCCTCAAAGCTCAGCTCGCCGGTGTTGATCTTATCCAGGCACTCCTGCGCCTTGGCCTTGGCGGCGGCCTTGTCCTCGTCGGAAGCGTCGGAATCAACCTTGATCAGGATGTTCGACGAGCGGCGGGCATCGTTGTAGTTCGACAGGTTCTCGTTAATGTAATCGACAATCTCGCTGTCCTTGGGCTTGCTGGTGGGAGCAACGGCATCCTTAAGCTTCTGCTGCGCCAGGCTCTCCTTGAGCGAGTCCTTGTAGGTGTCCTCGGTATAGCCGTAGGTCTTAAGGGTCTCTTTAAAGGTCTTGGCGCCACCCGCGCTCTTGCAGGCGTCCTTCCAAGCCTTCTCTACTTCCTCGTCCGAAACCGTCACGCCGTTCTCCTTCTGCGCCTGCTGGAGCAGAATCTGCTGCGTATAGGAATCGATGAGCTGTTTGCGGTACTTCTTGGGCGTCAGGTCGTTATTGACCAGGTACTGCGCCCAATCCTTGTCCTTGGTGTAGCCATAGGACGTGCGCATGCTCATGATCTGCTTGGTTACGGTGTCCTCGGTGAGGTTGGTTCCGTTGACGGTAGCAGCCACACCGCCGGTCAGTTTGTAACCCGAGTTATTGTTCTCGGTCTGCGACATCAAACCGGAGCACGCCATGGCCGAGACGGAAAGCAGCATTGCCAGCACGCCGATAACCACCAGAACGATCTTGACGGTCTTGGACACATAGGTCTTGCGCTGCTTCTTGCGAGAGCTGGAGGCGGCGCGGGACCGTTGCTCGGACGTCGGCGCGACCCCGGGGTTCTTTTTCTTGTTTGCCATAGTTGGCCTTTCGCATCACGAATCGAACAAACGTCATTGTGTCACAACGCAGCCCCGCGGCACACCTGGTGCATGGGAGACAGGTTAATCTGCACCATTTTGGTGCAAGGTGCCAGTCTTAGAAGTGGCGGCGGATGGCGTCGACCATGCCCTGGGACGAAGTCTGACCGAGCACGTCGGCTGCGGCGTCGGCATCCATAAAGATATTCATAAGCGCTTGCAGAGCCTCGACCTGGCCGCCCGGCTCGGCAATACCCAGATTGATGATGATCTGCGCCGGCACGGGGGCACCCATGCCCGCCATAGCATTGAACGTCACGGGCGCGGAGGGCTTCACCACCGCGATATAGGGCTTAGCCACAAACCCCGGATCGGTATGCGGAATGGCAATATTGGCCGCCGGCATGGCGAGGCCCGTGGGATAGATGTCCTCGCGCGTACGGACGGCATCGAGCCAACCGGACGCAATGTAGCCGTGCGGAGCAAGCTCGCCCTCGAGTCGCGCAAACACCTCATCCGGCGTCGCGCACTCCCAATCAAAAAACACCAGCTCAGGCGCGAATAGCATCTCGGCGTTATCCGCCATACCATCCTCCAAAGTTGCATGAGGTTCACAATGCCCCATATGATAGCGAAACCAGACAGGCAAGGTTAGCCGAGGATCCCAATCATCTCGAGTGCGCGGGCAGGCGTCAAGCACACCTCGGGCATCGCCTCCAGCATGCGCCGGTCGCTCGTGACCACGTAGTCAACATCTGCCGTCTCGCCCGAAGCGATGATGAGGTTGTCTTCGAGATCCGGCATGCGCTTGCCAAGCATGCGCGCCATCTCGCACTCCGCCAACGAAAGCGGAGAGGCAGTTGCCACCTGCATCATGTGCTCGATGCAGGGCCATGACGCCGAGGTAAACGGCACGTTAATCCCATTCGCATTCCGCCGGGCCAGACGCCGAGGCAGGATATAGAACACATCCTTTGCCGTCGTGGGCGCGTACAGAAGGTCAATCTTTCCCGCTTCGGCCAGTTCAACTAATCTCTTCGCTTCGTCGAACGCCCCCTCTTGCAGGTAATAATCGAGCCAAACGTTCGTATCTACCAAGAGATGCTTTGCCTCGATCATCGACAATTCGCCTCAATATCGGCAATTATCGTGTCATACATATCATCTCGTACGGCATCCCAGTCTTCCGCAGATGATCCAACTGACGCAAAATCCGAAGCATTTAGCCCCAGCGATGAAAAAGCTAGGCCACACCCTTGCTCAGCCAGGCTCTCCGCGCGGGGCGCCTCGCGCTTATCCGTCACCATAAATCCCGGCAACGCTTGATGCTCGACAAGATAGACCCAAAGCGCACGAACGGCATCGCTCGGCCCCAATCCATTGCGTGTCAGGACCGCATCGCCACCAGCCTTGAGCATAGGATCGATTCGTGTGTTGAGCTGCACCGTTGCTGCACCCATAGCGGCTCCTCTCTACTTGCTAGCAGTATAGCAAACATAAAAGGCCACGCAAAAGGGCCCCGCCCACACACGGACGAGGCCCTATCGGATTTCTTGGAATGGGAATGGTGCCCGTCACGTTATCCAAAGCCCAAAATCGAAGAGATATTAAGCTGATTGGGGCACATGTGATTCCATATGCCCCAATCAGCTTTTTGATAGTTTACGTCGCAATGAAAACCAGGCGAATCCTTTTACGCACGATGGCGCGCCGCATCAATTGCCACCTTACCGCTCTCCAGCACGTGGACGCGGCCGTCAGCGAGCATCTGCACGACTTCGGGATACAGCACGTGCTCGATCGCGTGAATGTGCTCCTCGAGCGTGTCGACATCCCAGCCTTCCTCAACGGCCAGTGCGCGCTGGGCGATGATGGGGCCGTTGTCGTAGATCTCGTTGGCAAAATGCACGGTCACACCGGTCACCTTGACGCCGCGCGTAAAGGCATCGTCGATCGCATGCGCACCGGTAAAGCTCGGCAGCAGCGCCGGATGCAGATTGACAACGCGGTTGGGGAACGCCGCCAGCAGCGGCGTATGCACCATTCGCATGTAGCCAGCCATGACCACATACTCGCAGCCGCGCTCGAGAAGCTCGTGCGCAATAATCTCGTCGGCGGCGATGGGGTCGGCGTAGACATCCTTGGAGAGCGTTAGCGTCTGGATACCCGCACGCTCTGCACGCTGCAGGCCCTTGGCCGAAGGACGGCTCGACACCACGAGCTCGATCGAAGCATTGAGCTTGCCGGCGGCGATCAGGTCGATCAGCGCCTGCAGGTTGGTGCCCGAACCGCTGATGAGCACGCCGATCTTGAGCGGATCGGCCGTGTCGGTACCGGTCGGACGGGTGTAGGGCACAAAGTCCAAGCCCTCGGCGGCAGTCGTCTGCTCGTTAGCGCTCATCGGAGTACACGACCTTACCGGAGCCCTCGACGCATTCGCCCACGCGGAACGGTTCCTCGCCCAGCGCGACCAGGGCATCGGTTACCGCGGCCTCATCTTCGGGGGCGACAATCAGGCACAGGCCGACGCCCATGTTGAAGGTCTTGCATGCCTCGTTGGGCGCAAGCTCGGCCTGGCGCGAAACATAGGTGATGACGGGCGGAACGTCCCAGCCCATCTCGGCGCCATTGCGGGTGACCACGGCGTCGACGTCCTCGGCCAGCGCACGGTTAAGGTTCTCGGTGATGCCGCCGCCGGTGATATGGGCGATGGCGTGCACCGGAGCGCCACCGCGAAGCAGCTCAAGAATCGGCTTGACGTAGATGCGCGTGGGGGCCAGCAGAGCGTCTGCCAGTGATGCGCCGCCGAGCTCCTCGAGCGGACGGCTCAGCTCCTCGGCCTTAGCGGCGGCCTCGGGCGTGGCCGGCTTGATGCCGTCAACGCCGATGACTTTACGCACGAGCGAGTAGCCGTTGGAGTGCACGCCGGTGGAGGGAAGGCCCAGAATCACGTCGCCGGGGCGGACGTTGGCGGGGTCGAGCATCTTGGGACGGTCGACGACACCCACGGTAAAGCCGGCGAGGTCGTAGTCGGCGGGAGCCATGACGCCCGGGTGCTCGGCCATCTCGCCGCCCACGAGCGCGCAGCCCGCGAGCTTGCAGCCGTCTGCCACGCCCTTGATGATCTTTGCCATGTGCTCGGCCTCGATGTGGCCGATGGCAACATAGTCCAAAAAGAAGAGCGGTTCGGCGCCCGAAGCCAAAATGTCGTTGACGCACATGGCGACCAGGTCCTGGCCCACCGTCTCGTGACGGTCCATGATCTGGGCGAGGACGAGCTTGGTGCCCACGCCGTCGGTACCGCTGATCAGGATCGGGTCTTCCATATCCTTAAGCGCGGCGGCCGAGAACAGGCCGCCAAAGCCACCGATGCCACCGATAACCTCGGGACGGTTGGTATCCTTAACCATTTGCTTAATAGCGTCGACGGCGCGGCCACCCTCGGCGGTATCGACGCCGGCATCCTCATACGTCACATGCTTGCTGTCGCTCATCTGAGCCTTCCTCTCCCACTACCGTTTGACACACAGACGCCAAACAGTGCTCATAGTTGCTCTCAAGTTGGCGCACACGGTAACAACGCGCGCCGCCAAATCAACAAAACAGCAGGTAAAACCTACCAAAATAAACCTGTCCCTAAATGGCAGGCTCTAGGCCTCGCCGTGCTTCTCTTCCCAGCTGCGGTCATCGTATTTCTCGACCACGGCGTCGTCGCCAAAGTGCAGCGGCTTATCCAGGTTGCGGGGCTTAAAGCCCTCCATAAACTTGTCGCGGCCAAAGCTCTCGGGAATCGCCACGGGATAACGGCCGGTAAAGCACGCATCGCAGTAGCCGCCCTTGGGCATGACCTTCAGCAGGCCCTCGACCGAAAGGAAGGCCAGCGAATCGGCGCCAATGTACTCGCAGATCTCATCGACCGTCTTGTTAGCGCTGATGAGCTGCGACTGCACGTCGGTATCGATGCCGTAGAAGCACGGCCAGATGACCTCGGGCGAGTTGATGCGGATGTGAATCTCCTTGGCGCCGGCGTTGCGCAGCATCTTGACGAGCTGCACCATGGTGGTGCCGCGAACGATGGAGTCGTCGATGACGACCAGGCGCTTGCCCTCGATATTGTCGCGCAGTGGATTGAGCTTCATGCGCACGCCCATGGCACGCAGCTCCTGCGTGGGCTCGATAAACGTACGGCCCACATAGCGATTCTTGATGAGGCCCTCGCCAAAGGGAATGCCGCTCTCGCGCGAATAACCCTCCGCAGGCGGCAGACCGGAGTCGGGCACGCCGATGACCAGGTCGGCATCGACGGGCTCCTCGTGTGCCAGCTGACGACCCATGTCGTAACGGCAGGCGTAGACGCTCTTGCCATTCATGATGGAGTCGGGGCGGGCAAAGTAGACCTGCTCAAAGATGCAGTTAGCGGGCTCTTCGGCAGCGGGCACACCCTGCTCGGATACCAGGCCCTCGGCACTGATGCGCAAGATCTCGCCGGGACGGACATCACGGACATACTCGGCGCCCACGATATCGAGTGCACATGTCTCAGAGGCAACGACCCAGCCGCCAGCGCGCGTGACATGAGCGGCAGCGTCGACCGTCGCGGCGTCGTCTTGCGACGGTAGCTGCGAAACGGATGCGGCGTCGGCCTGGTCCAGGCCCTCGTCCACGAGCTTGCCCAGCACCAGCGGACGAATGCCATGCGGGTCGCGGAAAGCGTAGAGTGCCTGCTCGTTGATGAGCGTCATGGCGTAGCCGCCGCGCACGAGCTCCATGGTCTTGCGAATGCCCTCGCGCAGGTGGCCCGTACGCTGGGTAAAGTAGCCAATGAGCTTGGTCGCGACCTCGGAATCCGAATTGGAGAGGAACGGCACGCCGAGCTCGATCAGCTGGCGGCGCAGCTCGTCAGTGTTAACCAGGGTGCCATTGTGCGCGAGCGCGATGATGACGCTGTTGATGGTGGAAAGATGCGGCTGCGAGGCTTCCCAGCTCTTGGCGCCGGCGGTGCCATAGCGCACGTGGCCCACAGCCAACTGGCCGGAGAGCGTCGACAGGTCGGCGTTGGAGAACACGCGATCGAGCAGTCCCAGGTCTTTGCGAACCATAACCGTGCCGCCATCGCCCACGGCGATTCCCGCCGATTCCTGGCCGCGATGCTGCAGCGCACGCAGACCAAAGTACGTCAGTCGAGCCACGTCGCGATCGGGTGCCCACACACCAAAGATGCCGCATTCCTCATGCAGCTGGTCGGAGTCCGGATCATACGTCGACATGGTCGTCACCCGTCCCGTAGCACGCTCGGCCGCGCGGATGGTTTCTTGAGACATGGCATCCCCTCAGAGCCTCGTTATTTGGCGTTACCTGCCCTATTATACGCACGGCAAGACAAGCACTCCCGCGCATGAACAGCGGTTTTTAAAAGCCCACCGAGCTTATAATCCGTTTTGCAGCCAAACATTTTATCGGGCAACCCGACCTCGGGGCCAACGGTCCCGTATGTTTCCGTCGCGACGCGTCTCGCCCACCGTTAGGGCTTACATTGCTGCAATTGGGCCATTCGTCCTGTCTTTTAGCAAGTCGGCGGCGTATCCTTGTCACCTACAACAAAACGAGAAAGGTTCCGTATGGATCGAAACGAACTCGACCCCAGCGTCCCCAGCGCCACGGAGGTCAAGAAGATTCCCCTCATCATTAAGGTGTACGCCGTCCTGTGCATCCTGTCCGGCGTAGGCACGCTCCCTTCGGTCGGCGCCTTTATGTGGCGGGTCATCACCGCGCTCATCAACGGCAACGCCGCCGCCAAGCTCGGCGACAACACGCTCGTCGCGGTCGGCCTTATCGTCGCCGGCATCATGCTCTCGGCGGCGAGCGCGGTCATCTTGATTATCTTTGGCCTGGACCTCATCAAGAACCAGCGCCGCAACGCCGCGCGCCTGTCCTATATCCTTATCGCACTTACCGTCGTTGAGCTTTTGGTCGACGTGATGCTCCAAGGTATCGGGCCGTTCTTGCTGCGCCCCGCCATCCAGCTCGGCATCCTCGTCGCGCTTTCGGCCACTGTTGACCCCACGCTTCGTCAGGAGCGCGAACTGCAGCGCCGCTTGCAGGAGATGCTCGATCGCGACGCCGCCGCCGAGGGTATGCTCGGCCGCGATGAGACCGGCGAGGGCTACATTAAGCTCAACTACTTCAACCTGTTCTGGGTATTCTTTGTCTGCTGCGTGCTCGGCCTGATCCTGGAGGACATCTGGCACATGACGGTCGACGATCCAGGCGTCTACCAGAACCGCGCCGGCATGCTATTTGGCCCCTTCAGCCCCATCTACGGATTTGGCGCCGTACTCATGACCATGGTGCTCAACCGCTTCTACAAAAAGAACCCCATCATTATCTTTTTGGTGAGCGCCCTGCTTGGCGCAAGCTTTGAGGTCTTTGTGGGCTGGTTTATGCAGACCTCGTTCGGTGTGGTCTCGTGGAGCTACTCGCATATGAAGCTCTTTGGCATGCCCGATCCGCTCGCTGTGCTTACGGGCGGTCGCACCTGCACGGGCTTCGCCTGCCTGTGGGGTCTGGGCGGACTCATCTGGATCAAGCTGCTGCTGCCCAGATTGCTCAAGCTCATTAACATGATTCCCTGGAAGAGTCGCTACTCAGCCACCGTCATCTTTACCATCATCATGCTGGTCGACGGCGTCATGACACTGCAATCGCTCGACTACTGGTACCAGCGTGTCAACGGCACGGCCAGCGATATTCCCGTTGCGCAGTTCTACGGAAAGTACTTCGATAACGAGTATATGGAAAATCGCTTCCAGAGCATGACCATGAGCCCCAAGGACGCCACACGCGTGTAGCGAGCGCCGGCACAAAACAGCCCCAACACACCAAAGCCCGCTGGCAGATCTACATGAACTGCCAGCGAGCTTTTGCTATAGACGTACACGGGTTGCCGGCTAGGCGTTACGCTTCGCGCTCGACCTCGCTCACGCACTCGTTCTTGATAGTGCCGACGAGCGCCTGCAGGGCATCGACCACATGCGGGCGAATATCTCCGCCAATGAGCACGAGCATGATATCGTCGCCCACGGCAAGTTCGCCGCTCGCCAGCCATACGCGCACATAGCCGATGCCGGGCATCACGCGCGTCGCCTCGATGGCAGCCTGCACCTTGCTGGCGTCGTAGCCAAACACCACGCCGCCCACCTTGTGGCCCGGCGCCACGCCATCGGTCTCGACACCGCGAGCCTCGGACTTGGGTGTCGCACGCACCACGCCATTGTGCGTCAGGTACATGCCACACGCCGGCGCCGAAGCGTCGGCCTTGGCTTCGCGTAGCCACGCATCGACCGAAGGCATCAATTTGCCGTTCTCAAGCATCATTTCTCCTTTTTCCGTCGTCGAGTAGCTAATTTGGGACGGGGCTCTTTTAGCTACCCCGGGTATGCAGAATGATTTTGCTGGGTTAGGTGGCTGGGGTAGCTAAAAGAGCCCCGTCCCAAATTAGCTACTCTCGAACCACTTATTCCTCGACCGGTGTGAGCACCATGACGGCGCGCGCGTTGCTCAGCGACAGCGAGCGACAAGTCACAAGCGTTACAACCTTAGTTGCCGAGGCAGCACGGTCGGTCGCATCGTTTGCCACGGCCGAGGCGCCATCGAGCATCTCGGACAGATAATTCGTCAGCCCGTCGTCGCCCTCAAAGTTGGTCGCGCGCGCCTTGGCATACGTATCCTCAACCACCTTGGTCGCCAGCGGTCTCAGCTTATACGTGCCATCGCGCGTGATGTAGTACACGTACTCGATGCTGTCGAACGTCGCCTGGTCGGTGGTGTCCGAGATCACATTAAACATCGATCCGTCGTTCATATGGTGGCCGTAGATTGTCGTCTGCTGGTCCACCATGCCCGGCGCGACATCTTCGAAGTCCAAGAAAATCGCACCCGATGCATTGGACGTACCGTCAAACAGCGTGTTGAGGTATTTAGAGTTGTCCTTGGCCTGCACCACGGGATAGTTGATGTTGGTATCCGGCACATAAATCCATCCCACGATCTCGGGATTTGCCTTAGCAAGAGCGTCAAAATCGACAATCGGCACGCCGCTCGCATCCTTATCGCTCACGTACTGCTTCTCGATCTTTTGGTACGAATCGCTCGCCTGCTTGTAGCCAATCTGTGCATTGATAAAGATGGCGGCAGCGGCAACCATCAGACCGACACCGATAATGATGAGCAGGATGGGAAAAACGGAACTGCGCTTTTTGCGCGGCGGTTCGGTGTAATCCGACAGCGCGGCATGCGATGAAGACCGGGGTGGCTTCTTAGCTGCGCTATAAGACGAGGGACGATACGCCGCCGGCGTGTCCTGGCGACGGTGCGTCGCCGGCGTCACAGGACGCGCCGCTCGCGGCTGCTGAGGAGAGGATGTCCGACCCTGCTGCGCCGCATGGGTAGCACCCGGCTTCGACGGATCGGGAACCTGAGAAGCCTTGAATCGTTTTCCCTGATAATCGGACATGGCTCTCCTTATACTGCGATGAAACGGCGGAACGCTTAGGCGTCAGCCATCTCCTGCTTCATCTTCTCGATAATTGCGCGATACTCGGGATCGCAAGCACCCAGAATCTGCGTGGCGTAGATGGCGGCGTTCTTGGCGCCGTTGATGGCAACGCATGCCACAGGCACGCCCGAAGGCATCTGCACCATCGAAAGCAGCGAATCCATGCCGCCCAGATCACTCGTCTTCATAGGCACGCCGATAACCGGCAGCGGCGTAAAGGCAGCCACGACACCGCCCAGATGCGCGGCCTTGCCGGCTGCGGCGATAATCACCTTGATGCCACGGTCGGCGGCAGTCGAAGCCCACTCGTGGACCTTCGCCGGCGTACGGTGCGCGCTGGCAATCACGAGCTCATAGGGCACACCGAGCGCCTCGAGCTCGGCGGTGCAGCCTTCCATAACGCCCAGATCGGACTTGGAACCCATGATGATCCCGACAACCGGCTTTTGATCTGCCATAAACAAAGACCTCCTGTTGAGAGCGGTGACGCGGCCAATCCGCGACCCTTAACTACTGAGAGTAGTATAGCTGCTCCCGTCCCTGCGGTCTGTTGGTGCTCTGCGGCGGCCCGGCGTCTTCATCTCCACTCCGGTTGCTACGCAAAGTCGTTCAGATGAAGACACCGGGCCGCCGCAGAGCACCTTCGACCTACCGGGGATTGCCATGACGTACGTTGGCTGAAATATTAATGTGGGATCTGCCGTTCATTCGAACGGCAGATCCCACACTCACTTTTCATTTAGCCCCAGTCATCGCGCAAAGCCCCTTCGGCAGCACACGGTGCAGCAAAGTCACCGCAGTCCGGGGCGGGAGGCGGACCTTTCTCTCGGAAAACTTCGCGAAGCCCAGTTTCCGAGAGAAAGTGTCCGGCTGCCGCCCCGGCCGACCAGGTCACATTACACCGTGTACTGCGGCAGGTCCTGCAGGGCGATGACGTCCATGCCCATGTCGTTGGCGCTGCCGTGGCCCTGCTGGTCCTCGCGCACCGCCTCGATAGCACTCACGTAGGTGTTGGCGGCAGACATCGCCGTCACGCAGGTCACGCCGCGACGCACGGCCTCGGTACGTAGCAGGTAGCCATCGCCGCGCGAGCCCGGACCGTACGGCGTATTGACGATCACCGCAATCTTGCCATCGGCGATGAGGTCGCCGATGTTGGGGCGCTCGCCGTCGTGCGGGCCGCTAATCTTCTCCACGACCTCGCACGTCACGTTGCCGCCGCGCAGCACGCGCGCCGTGCCCTCGGTGGAGCAGATGTCAAAGCCCAGGTAGCGCAGGATACGGGCGACCGAGAGGATATGACGCTTGTCGCGGTCGCACACGCTAATGAACACCTTACCGGCGCTCGGGTCGGGCAGCTTGTAGTCAATCGCCAGCTGCGTCTTGGCGTATGCCTCGGGATAGCTCTTGGCGATACCCATGACCTCGCCCGTCGACTTCATCTCGGGCCCCAGGATAACGTCGGCACCCGGGAAACGACCCCAGGGCATAACGGCTTCCTTCATGCAGAACCAGTCCAGCTGACGCTCGTCGCTCGGCAGGCCCAAGCTCGCGATGGAATCGCCCGCCATGATACGTGCGGCGCACTTGGCCAGCGGCACGCCGGTGGCCTTGGAGATGAACGGGACGGTACGGCTTGCGCGCGGGTTGGCCTCGATCACGTAAACGGTCTCGCCCTTAATGGCGTACTGCACATTGACCAGGCCGCGGACTCCCAGCGCCATCGCGATGCGGCGCGTGGTCTCGCGGAGCTTCGCCTGTAGACTCTCGCTAAAGCTAAACGGCGGAATGCAGGTCGCAGAGTCGCCGGAGTGAATACCGGCCTCCTCGATATGCTCCAGAATGCCGCCGATGTAGACCTCTTCGCCATCGCACAGGGCATCGACATCGGACTCGATCGCGCCCTCCAGGAAGCGGTCGAGGTACACCGGGTAGTCGGGGCTAATGCGCGCAGCCTCGGCCATGTAATCGTGCAGATGCTCGGCATCGTAGGCGATCATCATGCCGCGGCCGCCCAACACGTAGCTCGGACGAACCAGCAGCGGGTAGCCGATATGCACGGCCACAGCCTCGGCCTCCTCAAACGAGGTGGCCTGACCCGCCGGCGGGTACATAATGCCCAGCTTGTCGAGCAGGGCGGCAAAGCGCTCGCGGTCCTCGGCAAAATCGATGGCATCGGGCTTGGTACCCATGATGTTCACGCCGCTCTCCTCGAGCATGCGCGCCAACTTAAGCGGAGTCTGGCCGCCGAGCGTCACCACGACGCCATCGGGGCGCTCAACATCGATAACGTCCATGACGTCCTCGTAGGTGAGCGGCTCAAAGTACAGGCGGTCGGACGTGTCGTAGTCGGTCGAGACGGTCTCGGGGTTGCAATTGACCATGATGGTCTCAAAGCCGCGGGCCGCCAGCGCGTAGCTCGCGTGCACGCAGCAGTAATCGAACTCGATACCCTGGCCAATGCGGTTGGGACCGGCGCCCAGGATCATCACCTTGGGCTTGTCCGTCGGCGTGGTCTCGTCGGGAGCCACGCACTTCTTGGCATCCGGACTCGTGCGGTAGATGTTCTCGTACGTCTTGTAGTGGTACTCCGTGGCGCTCGAGAACTCCGCAGCGCAGGTATCGACCGTCTTCATGCTGGGAACCACGCCCAGGCCCTTGCGGTAGGCGCGCACAAAGCGCTCGTCCGAGTCGGTCAGTGCGGCGATCTCGGCGTCGCTCGTGCCGTACTGCTTGAGCAGGCGCATCGCGTCGGCGTCGATATCCTCCACACGCAGGCCGCGAATGCTCTCCTGGACCTGCACCATGTCGTTGATACGGTTGAGGTACCACGGATCGATACCGCAGATGGCATGGATGCGGGCGATGTCCCAGCCGCGGCGCAGGGCCTCGACCACAAAGAAGATGCGATGCTCGGTCGGGGTTGCCACGGCCTGAGCGAGCTCGTCGTCGCTCAGCTTGTCGGCACCCTCCTTGCCACCGGCGCAAATGCCCTGGTGACCGTCCTCCAGCGAGCGCATGGCCTTGCCAAAGGCCTCCTCAAAGGTGCGGCCGATCGCCATAATCTCGCCCACGGCCTTCATGCGCGTGGTAAGCGTGGGGTCGGTACCCTTGAACTTCTCGAAGGCAAAGCGCGGCACCTTGACCACACAGTAGTCAATCGTGGGCTCAAAGCAGGCGGGCGTGGCCTTAGTGATGTCGTTGACGATCTCGTCGAGCGTGTAGCCCACAGCCAAGCGCGCGGCGGCCTTGGCGATGGGGAAACCCGTGGCCTTAGAGGCCAGTGCAGACGAGCGACTCACGCGCGGGTTCATCTCGATGACGATCAGGCGACCGGTCTGGGGGTTCACGGCAAACTGCACGTTGGAGCCGCCAGTCTCGACGCCGATCTTCTCCAGAATGGCGAGCGAAGCCACGCGCATGCGCTGATACTCAAGGTCGGAGAGGGTCTGCGCCGGCGCCACGGTGATGGAGTCGCCGGTGTGCACGCCCATGGGGTCGAGGTTCTCGATGGAGCACACGATGATGCCGTTGCCGGCGTGGTCACGCATGACCTCCATCTCGTACTCTTTCCAACCCTCGATGGACTCCTCGACCAGCACCTCATGGGCAGGCGAGAGCTCAAGGCCCTGGCTCACGATGGAGACGAGCTCCTCGTGGGTGTGCGCGATGCCGCCACCGGCGCCGCCGAGGGTAAAGCTCGGGCGCAGTACGCAGGGATAGCCCACGCGCTCGGCGATGGCCTCAGCGTCGACCACGCTGTAGGCATAGCCCGAGCGCGCGACCTCCAGGCCGATCTCGGCCATGGCCTCGTTAAAGAGCTTGCGGTCCTCGCCGCGCTCGATGGCGGCCAGGTCGCAGCCGATCATCTCAACGCCGTACTTGTCGAGCGTACCGTCTTTCGCCAGCTCGACGGCGGCGTTCAGACCGGTCTGGCCGCCCAGTGTGGGCAGCAGCGCGTCCGGGCGCTCTTTCTTGATTACGCGCTCGATAAACTCGGCGGTGATGGGCTCGACATAGGTGCGGTCGGCAAGACCCGGGTCGGTCATGATGGTCGCTGGGTTGGAGTTGACCAGGATGACCTCAAAGCCATCCTCCTTGAGCACCTTGCAAGCCTGGGCGCCGGAGTAGTCGAACTCACAGGCCTGGCCAATAACGATGGGGCCCGAGCCAATGACGAGGATACGCTTGATGTCAGTACGTTTCGGCATGTTAGTTCTCCTCGGTCTCAGCGGTCTCGGACTCAGCAAAGTTCCAGCCGGCAAGGCGGTCCTTCGCGGTATCGATGTCCAGGTAGTTCTCCTCGCCGTCCATGAGTCGCGTAAAGGCGGTAAAGAGATAGTGGGCATCGGTGGGGCCAGGCGAAGCCTCGGGGTGGTACTGGACCGAGAAGCACGGGGCGTCGAGCAGCTGGATGCCCTCGGCGGTGCCGTCGTTGAGGTTCACGTGCGTCAGGCGAATGCGGCCAAAGCGCTCGTTCATCACGACGGGCGCGATACCACGGCGCACCCAGACGCGCAGATCTCCATCGGCCGCATGCTCGGTCTCGCCGCCGGAAAGCTCGGGGACAAGCTTGCCCAAGCTGGGAAACAGCAGGCCAAAGCCATGGTTTTGCGCGGTAATCTCCACGCGGCGGCTGACCAGGTTCATAACCGGCTGGTTGCCACCGCGGTGACCGAATTTAAGCTTTTCCATCTGGGCGCCGCAGGCCAGGCTGATCATCTGATGGCCCAGGCAAATGCCAAAGACCGGCACCTTGCCGATCAGCTGCTGCACCTGCTCGTAGGTCTCTACCACGGCATCGGGGTCGCCGGGGCCATTGGACAAAAAGACGCCGTCGGGATTCATGTCGAGCACCTCACTCGCGGGCGTGTCCCACGGCACGACGGTAAGGTCGCAGCCGGCGCGGACCAGCCCCTCCAGAATGCCGCGCTTGACACCGCAGTCGTACGCGACCACGTTGTGGCGGGCGGAAGCGGGGGCCGCAAGCGCAAAGCCATGCTCGGCGGGCAGATCGCTCCCGGCGAACGGATGGGGCGCAAGGCAACTTACGGTCTTGACCAGGTTCTCGCCTACCAGCGTGGGCGCTGCGGCCAGACGCTCGGCAAGCTCGTCGACGTCGAAGATCTCGGTCGAGATAATGCCCATCTTGGAACCATTGTCGCGCAGATGGCGCACCAGAGCGCGGGTGTCGACGCCCTCGATAGCGACGATGCCGTGGGCGCGCAGATACTCCGGCACGCTGACGGCCGAGCGCCAGTTAGAAGGCGTGGCACACATGTCGCGCACGATCATGCCGCGCATGGCGGGAGCACTCGCAGGGCGTACGTCATCGCCGGGGAAGGCCGACTGGACGTCGGTCTCGTCGATACCGTAGTTGCCGATCTGCGGATAGGTCATGGTTACGATTTGACCGGCATAACTCGGGTCGGTCATGACCTCAAAGTAGCCCTCGAGCGAGGTGTTGAAGCAAACTTCGCCGGTCGCGGTGCCCTCGGCGCCGCATGCACGTCCATAAAAAATGGTCCCATCCTCAAGATACAGGATGCAGGGACCGTAGGTGCCCTTGCTGGTTTTGGCCAGCATACGCTGGCAAAGCTCGCTGGGCGCGAAGGTGCGGGCGGCAGCGCCCGCGGTATGGTTGTTCGCCATAATTCTCCTTCCCGGTCTCACAGGACCGGCTTAAAGGTGTGTAGTTAGGCCTCGCGGTATTGTAACCGCAAGCATGCCTCATGGCGTTAATTTCATCGAAATGTTTACGAAATGATAATTATGACTTTCTATGCATAATGATTTTTCTGGGACGGGGATTAGAAAATCATCCCGCGGGGCTTGTGGCTCACGCGGGATGATGACGTCTTACTTCCTCTTGTCCTGCTCCAGCAAATCGGACGGTGAGCGATCGGGCTTGCCGCCGCGGAAAATCTCGCGGCCATGCAGACGATGCTCCAGGTCACGTTCGGCCTTTTCCTCGTCGATCTTGGTCTGGCTAACCACCGGGTCCTCAATGAGCGACGATACCGAGTTCACCTGTTTCTGAATGCGCTCGGCGATGGTGTCATCCATACTCACGATGCGCATCTTCCAGTCGATACTCGTGGCGTTGGATGAGCTCTTGGTCCACACGAACGTCAAAATGGCGCTCTGGTGGCCCCGCGCGGGGAACATGCCAAAGAAGGAATCGTGCTGAATCCTGCTATCCTCGTCGATATAGGCGTGAACGTTATACACCACGCGGTCGATCTTATCGTTGAGCAGCGCGTTGGTCGCAAGCGCCGCGGCCTGGATCTGCCCGTTGGACAGCAGCTCGAGCTCGTTGGCAGACGATGTGTCCAACACCGTCACCTCGACCGTGCCCGTACGCTCATCGGCTTCATCGACGGTAAAGTCGAGCGGGAACTGCGTAAAGCCGTTGCCCCACTCAAGTCCACCTTTGAGCGCGGTCGAGACGGTATCCACCGAAACGCTCTCGGAGAGGTTCGCGGTGTTCAGGCGGCGCATCACGCCGTAGCCGATCTGCATGCCCACGATCAGCACCAAAATACCGATGACCACGGCCATCGCGGTCTTCGTAATGGTATGGCTCACCTGCGAGCCCGAAGGATCGTCCTCGGACAGCGGGTCGATATGTTTTGCCTGGCTCGCGCGGTCCTCGCTGCGCAGCTGCGCTAGCGCCGCTTTGTCACCGCGCTTGGCCGCGGCCTCCTTCTCACGCATGCGCTCGGTTCGCTTTTTGGCAAGCGTGGGATCCAAGACGCCGGATGCATCGATTTCGGAGAATAACTCCGTCACTTCTTCCGGAGTCAGATGGTTCTTATCAGCCATAACCTTCCTGCCATATCAATCAGTCGAGCTCGTGCGCACGCGCACCTTCGAACTGCATTCGATAGTAACGGGCATAAGTGCCGCCACGGGCGAGAAGCTCCTCGTGCGTGCCACGTTCCACAACGCAACCATGCTCAACGGTCGCAATCTCGTCGGCATGCTTAATGGTCGAGAGACGGTGAGCGATGATGATCGTGGTGCGGCCGCGCGCCAAGCGCTCGAGCGACTCCTGCACCGCCTCCTCGCTCTCGTTATCCAGAGCACTGGTCGCCTCATCCAAAATAAGGATCTTGGGATTTTTGAGAAACACGCGCGCGATGGCGACGCGCTGCTTTTGACCACCAGAAAGACGGCTGCCGCGCTCGCCCACCACGGTGTCATAGCCCTGCGGAAGCGACTCGATAAAAGCATCGATGTTGGCGCGATGGGCCGCCTCGGCGATTTCTTCTGCCGTGGCACCCGGCTTGCCATAGGCGATGTTCTCGCCAATCGTTCCGTCGAACAGATAGACATCTTGCTGCACCAGGCCGATGGAACGGCGCAGGCTACGCTGCGTCACGTCGCGCACATCCTGGCCGTCAATGCTAATGGAGCCGGCGGAAACGTCGTAAAAGCGCGGCAACAGCGAACAAGTCGTTGATTTGCCGCCGCCCGAGGGACCAACCAAAGCGATGGTTTGACCGGGCTTAATGGACAGATCCATATGGTCGATAACGGGACGCGTCCCGTCGCCCGCGCCCAGCTCGACATCCTCGTAGCTAAAGCACACGTCGCGATACTCAACAGCGCCGACCGTCACCTGCAGATCCGCAGCACCCGGCTTATCCTGAATATCGGGGACAGTCGAGAGCACCTCGTCCATGCGCTTAAAGCCGGCAATGGCTTTCTGATACGTCTCGGCCGAATTGACGAGCGTCTCAAGCGGCGTGCAGAACAGCGAAATGTAGAGCGCGAAGGTTGCCATATCGACCGCCTGCAGCTGGCCTTGGGCAACGAGCCAACCGCCCAGCAGCACCACGATCACATAGAGCACACCCGAGAGTAGACCATACGTCGCGGTGTAGACGCCCATGGCGTGATACATGTTTTCCTTGGACGAAAGGTAGCGATCGTTAGAGGCACGGAACTTAGAGCGTTCGGTCTGCTCATTGGCAAAGCTTTTGACCACACGCATGCCCGCCAGCGAATCCTGCAGCTGCGCATTGATGCCGCTGATCTTTTTGCGGTTATCGCTAAAGACCTCGCGCATGCGCATATTCTGCCAAAACATAATGACCGCGAACACCGCCGTCACCACGGCCATGGCGAGCGCGAGCACCGGCGCAATGGTAAACAGAATCACAAACGAGCCAATGATCTCGATACCGCAAATAATGATCCATTCGGGCACGTGGTGCGCCGCCTCGCAGATATCGAACAGGTCGTTGACCACGCGGCTCATCATGTCACCCGAGCTGTTGCGATCAAAGTACGCAAAGCTAAAACGCTCGTACTGATCGAACAAGTCCTCGCGCATCTTGGACTCCATACGCGCGCCCATCACGTGGCCCCAATAGCTCACAAAGTAGCGGCAGGCGCAGCGGGTGGCATACATCAGCACCAGTCCCACCGCGATCATACCGAGCGCCTGCATAATGGCAGTCTGGCCCTGGGTAAACAGCCCGCCGCACAGATTGCGCAGGATAATGGGAAACGCCAGGTCAATGGCGGCGAGCACCAGGGCGCAAATGGTATCGGCAACAAAAAGCCCCATCTGGGGCTTGTAATAAGACAGAAAACGCTTCAGCATGTGATCCTCAAAGAAATATCCGCAACGTAAGACCCTGGGACAAAGCAATCAGTAGTACTTGTCCCAGGGCTATCCCCACTCGTTACAGCTCAGAACTACCAAGGCGGTGCGCGATGCTGTCGCAGGCAAGCGCGCCCACGACGGTCTTGGCATCCTCGATCTTGCCGTCGAGCACGGCATCGATCAGCTCGTGCAGCGGCACCAGGTCAACGTTGACAAACTCGTCATCGTCGGGGTTGGGCGCATCGAACTCGAGCTTGGTGGCCAGGTAGATGTGAATAATCTCGTCGCAAAAACCGCAGGTCGTGACAATAGACGTTAAAAAGCGAATGCGCCCGGCCTTAAAGCCCGTCTCCTCATGCAGCTCGCGCCTGGCACAATCGAGCGGGTCCTCGCCTGGGTCGAGCTTGCCGGCGGGAATCTCAACTGTCACGCGGTCGATGGCGGTGCGGTACTGACGCACCAGTACAATCTTGCCGCTCTCGGTCAGCGCCACAACGGCCGCCGCACCCGGATGGCGAACGATATCGCGGGCGCTGCGGTGACCGTTGGGCAGCTCAACCTCAAGACGGTGGACGTCGAGGATCTTGCCCTTCCAGGCGCACTCCTCCGAAAGAATCTTCTCGTGCAGCTCGGCATCGTGCGGGTCATCGTCACCCAGCACTAGCGCCGGCTCGTCAGCGACCTCGCCACCAGGCTCGCCCCCGGCGCGCCCATACATGTGGCTGTCCTCTTCGACGATTTGCGCGTCCACGAGCTCTTCGTTCTTCTCGTCCATCCGTCTCATTCCTCTCGGATTTTAGGCATCCCAGGCGTCGCGGCCGCGCAGCGCACGCAGGCCAATGTCGTGACGCAGGGTCTTGCCCTCAAAATCGATCTTCTCGCAAGCCTCGTAGGCAAGGTTGCGAGCGTTCTCGAACGTGTCGCCCAGCGCGGTCACGGCGAGCACGCGGCCGCCGTTGGTCACGAGCTGGCCGTCCACCACGGCGGTGCCGGCGTGATACACGGTCACGTTCTCCATGGCCTCGGCATCCTCGATACCGGTGATGACCTTGCCCTTCTCGTAGCTGCCAGGATAACCCGCGCTCGTCAGGACAACGGCCACCGCCCACTCGTCACGCCAATCGAGCTCAATCTGGTCGAGCTCGCAGTTGGCGCAGGCAAGCATGACCTCGAGCAAGTCGTTCTTAAGGCGCGGCAGCACGACCTGCGTCTCGGGGTCGCCAAAGCGGGCGTTAAACTCCAGCACCTTGGGGCCGGCGGGGGTAAGCATAAAGCCGCCGTACAGGCAGCCACGGTAATCGATGCCCTCGGCAGCGAGCTCGGCCACGGTCCGCTCCATGACCTTCACCATGGTGGCATGCTCCTCGTCGGTCACGATGGGCACCGGGCTGTAGACGCCCATGCCGCCCGTGTTGGGACCAAGGTCGCCCTCAAGCGCGCGCTTGTGGTCCTGCGAGGTGGCCATGGGGCGCACGGCCTTGCCGTCGGTAAAGGCCAGCAGCGAGCACTCGGGGCCAACGAGCATCTCCTCGATAACCACGGTGTTGCCGGCGTCGCCAAAGGTGCCGCCAAAGCACTCGCGCACGGCCTCTTCGGCCTGCGAAAGCTCGGTTGCCACAATAACGCCCTTGCCCGCGGCAAGACCGTCGGCCTTCACGACCAGCGGAGCGCCCTGCTCGCGCACATAGGCGAGAGCCGAAGCCTCGTCGGTAAACGAGCCGTAGGCGGCCGTCGGAATGCCCGCGCGCTCCATGAGCTGCTTGGAAAACAGCTTAGAGCCCTCCATCTGGGCGCCCTCGGCACCCGGGCCAAAGCAGGGAATACCCGCCGCGCGCACGGCGTCGGCCACGCCCGCCACGAGCGGAGCCTCGGGGCCAATTACCACGAGCCCGCATCCGTGGCTCTGCGCAAACGCCGCCACGGCAGCAGGATCGCAATCGTCGAGAACCACGTTCTCGCCGCAGCTCGCGGTGCCGCCGTTGCCCGGGGCGATGTAGAGCTTGCCGGCGCGCGGTGATGCCGCGAGCTTGGCTGCCAAAGCATGCTCGCGGCCGCCGCTGCCCAACAACAGGATGTCGATGGTTTGAGTGTCCGCCTTCAAGGGTGCCTCCTCTATGGATTAACGGCCCGTCAACCATGCGGGCCCATTACAAGCAAATATACCCCTCGGCCGCCCGTCCGGGCTGCGAAGGGGTATATCGCAATAACCAAATAACGCCGATTACTTCCAGAATCGGTTGATGATCTGCTCGCGACCGGCGCCGACGCCGACAAACGTCACGCGCGTGTGCGCCAGATCCTCGACAAATGCCACGTAGTCCTGAGCCTCCTGCGGCAGCTCCTCAAAGCTGCGGCAGCCGGTAATATCGCACTTCCAGCCAGGAAGCTCCTCGTAGATGGGCTTGGCATGCTCAAAGCGCACCTGGTGCTCGGGCACGCTGGTGTAGCGCTCGCCGTCGACGTCATAGGCCACGCACACCTTAATGGTGTCGAAGACCGAAAGCACGTCGAGCTTGGTCAGGGCGATGTCGGTAAGACCGTTGACGCGAGAGGCGTAGTTGGCGATGGGACCGTCAAACCAGCCGCAGCGACGACGGCGACCGGTGGTCACGCCGTACTCATAGCCCTCCTCGGTCAGCGTATGGCCGGCCTCGGACTCGTAGGAAAGCTCGGTGGGCATGGGGCCTGCACCGACGCGGGTGATGTAGGCCTTCATGACGCCCAGCACACGGTCGACGTTTTTCATGCCAACACCAGAACCGGTGATCGCGCCGCCGGCGGTGCAGTTAGAAGACGTGACAAACGGATAGGTGCCATGGTCGATATCGAGCAATGTTGCCTGGGCGCCCTCAAAGAGCAGGGTCTTGCCCTCATCGATCATGTTGTTGAGCAGCAGGCTCGTCTCGGTGATGTACGGGCGCAGGCGCTCGGCCATGGGCAGGTACTCTTCACAGATCTGGTCCACGGTGTAGGTGGGCAGGCCGTAAAGCAGCTCGAGCTCGGGATTCACGCGGGCAAGAGCGGTTTCCAACTTGTCGCGGAAGAGCTCCTCGTCCAGCATGTCCTGCATACGAAGGCCAATACGGGCCATCTTGTCCTGATAGCACGGGCCAATGCCGCGCTTGGTGGTACCGATACTCTTCTTGCCGAGCTTCTGCTCAAAGGCACCGTCCAGGTCGACGTGATACGGCATGATCACGTGTGCGTTGCCGCTGATCTTGAGGTTCTTGGTGGTGATGCCATCGGCCTCGAACATATCGATCTCCTCAAGGACAACCTTGGGGTTGACGACGCAGCCGTTGCCAATCACCGACACTTGGTCGGCGTACATGATGCCGGAGGGCACCTGGTGCAGGCCGTACTTCTTGCCGTTGACGACGATGGTGTGCCCGGCGTTGTTGCCGCCCGAATAGCGCACGACGGCATCGAAGTCGCCAGCGATCAGGTCGCAGATCTTACCCTTGCCCTCATCGCCCCACTGGGCACCGACCAAAACGGTTGACGGCATGTTTACTCCTTACATACATGGACTGTCTGCGCGCCACACGGCAGGCAGAAGCACAAAACATTCCCAGTATACCCGTGCAACGGGCGCCTGTCCTACTCCTCGGTATGCACCCCATCAAGCTCATAGAACTTGGTGGATGCCGGCAGGAACATCAGGTCGACGTCGCCGATCGGGCCCGAACGGTTCTTGGCCACGACAATACGCGTGACGCCCTCGTCGGGTCGGTCGTCGCGCGAGGCCTCAGCCTCGTCGGCGGAACGGTCCAAGAACATGACGATATCGGCGTCCTGCTCGATGGAGCCCGATTCGCGCAGGTCGGAAAGCTGCGGGCGCTTGCCGGTACGGGATTCGACCTGACGCGACAGCTGAGACAGCGCGATCAGCGGGATCTTGAGTTCCTTGGCCATGATCTTTAAGCCACGAGACATCTCGGAGACCTCGACGGTGCGGCTCTCGGAACGGCGTCCCGGCGGAGGACTCACCAGCTGCAGGTAGTCCAAGATAATGATGGCCTTCTCCTTGTTGTGGAGCATGCGGCGGCTCTTGGCGCGAATCTCGGTCACCGTGGTGCCGGGCGTATCGTCAATCAGAATATCGAGCTTGGACAAGGTCTGCGTTGCCTCGTTGATATTGGCCCACTGCTCGGGGCTAATGCGACCCATGCGAAAATCACTGATCGAAATCATGGCATAGGCGCAAATCAGGCGCTGGGCAATTTCCTTGCCCGACATCTCCAGCGAGAAAAAGCCGACGGTGTAGCCCGCAGCGGCGGCATTAAGCGCCAGGTTTAGAGCGAACGAGGTCTTACCCACGGCGGGGCGGGCGCCGATAATGATGAGCTGGCCCTCACGGAAGCCCATAAGCATGCGGTCGAGTGACGGGAAGCCCGTGGGAACGCCCACTGCCTGGCCACCGGCCTGGCACACTTCCTCGGCCTCGTTATAAGCCTCGACCATAAACTCGGTCAGTGTCTTGTAGCTCGACTTAACCTCGCGCGCCGTAACCTTGAGCAGCTTGCTCTCGGCCAGCTCCACGATCTCTTTGGTATCGGTGGGGGCGTTATAGGCCAGCGCGTTAATCTCGTTGGTGGCGCCAATCAGCTCACGCAGCATCGAGTCGCGACGAACGATGGCGGCATGGTGCTGCCAGTTGACGAGCGACAGGGTCTGACCCATCAGCTCCAAAATGTACGCCTCGCCGCCCACGGCATCGAGCTTGTTGATGCTTCGCAGGTAATCGATCAGCGAGATGGAGTCGATGGGAATGCGACTGTTGTACATATCGACCATCGCGGTATAGATGATCTTATGAATGGGCCGGTAGAAATCATCGGGCTGCAGCTCGACCTGGGCTTCTTCGACCACCTCGGGCGATAGCAGCATGGCGGCCAGTACGTTGGCCTCTGCATCTTGGTTTTGGGGGAGACCCAACTTGGAGCCGCGGTCCTCGACCGTCAGCCATGTCTCCCTATCGTCATATGCCATGAGCATCCTCATTCATATCGCTTGCGAGCATCCATAGTATCAGCCACAGCTTTAAATCGAGGCGCGCCTTAACAATCATCACCGAACCAAAAGGACGAACGGTCCCTTATGTGGGACTGCATCTCAATGTATGACGTGACACCCACTCAGCGCAAAAAAATAAAAGGGCGCCCCGGTCACCCAGAGCGCCCTTCTTAGAACAAGATTGTTGCGTTGCAGCAAATGCTACTCGGCAGCAGCCTCGGTCTCGGCCTCGGCGGTCTCGGCCTCGGCGACCTCAGCGGCCTCCTCGACCTCAGCCTCGGCAGCGAGCTCCTCGGCGGTAACGCCGACGAGAACGACAACCTCGGCCTTGATCTCGCGGTACAGCGAGATGGCAACGGTGTGGGCACCGGCAACCTTGATGGGCTTGCCGAGCTCGACGCGCTTGCGGTCGATGTCCATACCGAGCTGATCCTTGATGGCGTCAGCGATCATAGCGGCGGTGACGGAGCCAAAGAGGATGCCCTCGTCGCCGACCTTGACGTCGACGGTGACCTGCTTGCCCTCGAGGGCAGCCTTGGTCTCGTTGGCGGTAGCCAGACGGACGGCCTCGCGCTTGGCGATGTTGTTGCGACGCTCGTCAAGCTGCTTGAGGTTGCCCTTGGTGGCGGCAACAGCGAGCTTCTTGGGGAACAGGAAATTCTCAGCGTAACCCTGAGCAACCTCTACGACGTCACCCTCGCCGCCCTTGCCCTTGATCTCATCGAGAAGAATAACCTTCATGATGCGTCTCCCTTCTTAGCCGCGGTCGCGGTTGCCACGAGAGGAAACCACGGGGACGGTGTACGGCAGGAGAGCCATCTCGCGGGCACGCTTGATGGCGTTGGCGATGTCATGCTGATGCTGCGTGCAAGCGCCAGTGACGCGACGGGGCTTGATCTTGCCACGGTCGGTCATGTACTTACGGAGAAGCTGAGTGTCCTTATAGTCGATGAACTCAGTGTTCTCCTTGCAGAACTGGCAGTACTTACGACGCGGCTGACGTGCAGAAAAATCATTAGCCATGTCAAAATACCTTTCATTTGGCAACTTCGGCGAACCGAAGCCGCCTCTCACTCAAAAATAGGTGAACAACCCTTAAAACGGGATGTCCTCATCGTAGACGTCGACCGCGGGCGGCGTAGCCATCGGTGCGGCAGGACGTGCTGCGGGCGCGGGAGCTGCGGGGGCGTAACCGCCCTGATCGTAGCCACCCTGGCCACCACGGGAGCTCATAAACTCGATCTCATCGACGATGACCTCAAGCTTGCTCCTGCGCTGACCGTCGCGCTCCCAAGAGCTGTAGCGCAGCTTGCCCTCGATCGCGACCTTGTTTCCCTTTGCCAGGAAACGGCTCACGGCCTCGGCGCGGGTGCCGAACATAGTGCAGTCGACAAAGTTGGGATAGTCCTCCCACTCGCCAGTCTGCGCATTGCGGCGGCGATCGTTCACGGCGACGCCAAAGGACAGAACCTGGGTTCCGCCGGCAGTGGCGCGCAGCTCGGGATCGCGGGTGAGGTTACCGGTGATGTTCACTCGATTGATGCTCATTACTCACTACTTCCTCTTGGGGCACAAGCCCAGTCCAAAACGACAGTCTTACTCCTGGTCGTCGCGACGGACGATCATGTGACGGACCACAGCGTCGGTGATGCGCAGGACGCGATCAAGCTCGGCGATCTGGGTAGGATCTGCGTGGAAGTTGATGAGGGTGTAGTCACCATCGGTGAGGTCGTTGATCTCGTAGGCGAGCTTGCGCTTGCCCCACTCGTCAACGGAGTCGACCTTGCCAGCGCCCTCAGCGATCGTGGTATCGATACGCTTCATAACAGCGAGACGAGTCTCGGGGTCGAGCGACGGGTCAACAAAGAACAGCAGTTCATAAGCCTTCATATTGTCACCTCCTCTGGACAAATGTGGCTTCAGGTCGTGAAGGTGCGCCTGAAGCAGGAAAAGACTTGGTAATAGTATCTTTCAACCTCCCAGGCTGCAAGAATATGCAGCTACAACCTCATGACCTCCACATATGTCCATACTCGCACGTCCTTTCTTGCGTATTCCAACCAAATGCTGTCCAAGAGCTTGACGGATTTGAGGACAAGGGCGGGTACATGCCGACTTTCTGCCAGATAACTGCAAGTCGCTCGCAGCATGGCTGCGGTCGCAAAATGCATACCAGCGGTACAACGCGACATTTTGAATTATTAAACTTGATTCCCGACCGTCCGTAACTACCTCATTTGAACAGTTCGCCTGGGCCGATTACGCAGGTCATCGATTGGTTTCGGCACGGTTGGGCAAACGACGGAGCGATGCAATTTAAAAAATGCCAAGTTTTTGGTTTGCACTTTGCGATTCCTCGTGTATACTGACTTTCGCATTTAACGGAGAGTTGTCCGAGTGGCCGAAGGAGCACGATTGGAAATCGTGTAGGCGTCAAAAGCGTCTCCAGGGTTCAAATCCCTGACTCTCCGCCAGTTAATTCCAAAGCAGGCCTTTGTGCCTGCTTTGTTTTTACCCCACGCGGAGGGGTGGCAGAGTGGTTGAATGCGGCGGTCTCGAAAACCGTTTGGCCTGTATAAGGTCACGAGGGTTCGAATCCCTCCTCCTCCGCCATTTTGGTTGAGAAAGCTCCCAACAAAGGGAGCTTTTTTGTTTTGATTCCCTTACAGACAAATACGGCGGCGGAGGAAGAGTTCGAACCCGCCAGGGCGTTCAACACCAACCCAGATCTCCAAACAGGTACATCACCCTCCAAAGATGTCAAAAAATGTCGTTTTTGGATGCTGATGCACATGTTTGGAACCTGTGACCGCGCCCAGTTCCGACCGTTTACCGAGCAATGGGGTCACGACCTCCCACAACCATGTACTATGTACGGGCATTTTCCAATCCAACTACCCAAAGGAACCCACCTTGCCCGTCAGCGCCACTGTAATCGTTACCGCACACGCCTCGGATGCCATGGTTGCCATCCCGTTTTGGCTCGAGATGTTCGCTGTCGTCGCGGCGTCGATTTCGGGTGTACTGGTTGCGCGCGAGCACAAACTCGATCTGGTGGGCGCCGTCGCGCTCGCCGTGGTCTGCGGTCTGGGCGGCGGTCTTTTGCGCGATATGACACTCCAGGTGGGCAACGTCTACATCCTTAACCAGCCCATGGCGCTGCCGCTGTCCATCGCCACGGCGGCCATCATCTACATCTTCCCTGCCATCGTCGACAAGCCCGACAAGCTCATCCCCCTGCTCGACATCATCTCGGTGGGTATTTATGCGGCAACCGGCGCAGATAAGGCGCTCGTGTACGGATTTGCACCGGTCGTGTGCATCATGATGGGCTTTTTTACCGCGGTAGGCGGCGGCATGCTGCGCGATGGTTTTATGGGCGTGGTGCCGGGTATTTTCCAGCGCACCAACTTCTATGCCATCGCGGCTATCGCTGGATCGGCAAGCTATGTTTGCCTTGTCATGAGCGGCTTGGTCAGCAATGTCGTCGCGCTGGTCGTTTGCGTCGTAGTGACCATGGGCCTGCGCTGGCTCTCGCTGCGCTTTGACATCAAAAGCCCCACCGAGGACGATATCGCGCGTTTCCTACATCGTAAAAAATAGATAACACGGCCCAGCCCATCGCAAGGTGACAGCCTGTCTACAACCGGCCGCAGACCCGATATCCCGCGACACCTTATGTAGGCAATTGCCCATACAGAATATTGCAAACACGAGTTTCTTTTAGGGCGAGGGCACGATGGGTACCCTATTGGGTGTATGCAAATCATCAAGCAAAGGATTCACCATGCCTCACAACCAACCCGCGGCGGCGCAACGTCACAACGTGCGCGGACACCTCATTATGGCTTTCGCGCTTATCGCGCTGGCGTTTACCGCGCTGCCTTCCATGGCATTCGCCGGTACCGACACCGCGGGCAATGTTTTCGTGTCTGACGGGGATTCCAGTCCATCCGGCGTCGGGGGCGATCTGTACTGGGCCGGTCAAAGCCTTAGCCTGGACGACGCGTCCATCGACCGCGATATCATCGCCGCCGGCGAAAGCCTGTCGATTCGCGACTGCACCGTAGGCGGCGCCGTTCGCCTGGTGGCGCGCACCATCGATATCGCCAAGACCACCATTGATGGAAGCGTGACAGTTGTCGCTCAGCACGTCGTACTTAACTCCGGCAGTACCGCCAATTGCTTCTATGCCGCAGGTGAGACGGTTGCCCTGCGCGGCTCCGCCAAGTCGGCAGCGCTCGCGGGCAGTACGGTAACCATCGACGGCACTGTCGATGGCGATGTTGAGGTCTGGGCCGACAAGCTGGTGCTCGGCAAAAACGCCAACATCACCGGTACCGTAAACGCTCATGTCTCACAGGACCCCGAACGCGCCGACGGCGCCAAAGTGGGAGCCCTCAAGATCGACCGCACCGAGAACGAGGACACCTCCACCATCAACGGCGTCATCGGCGGCATCGTTGCCGCAGCTCTTTCCACCTGCTTTGTCGCGATTCTCCTTGAGCTCGTCTTTCCGCGTGCAACAGCCAGCGCGGCCGACATGCTTCACCAGCACCCCGCCCCGCTGTGGGTGAGCGGTCTTTTGGGCACGGTGGCCGCCGTTCCCGCCATCTTGCTGCTCATCATCTCGATTGCCGGCCTGTCGCTCGCCGGAGCCCTGATGTGCGGCGTCATCGGCATCGCCCTGGTCTCGGCGGCCTTTGCGGGCACCGCGGTCGCACGCATGGTCGGGCACAGCCAGAACCGCTACGCCATGGCCGCCGTGGGCGGCGCCATCGCCGGCGCCCTTACAGCACTTCCCCTTATGGGTAACTTTATCAGCGGCGTAGCCTCCGTCTTTATGCTGGGCTATCTCATTCAGATCATCTGGCGCAACGCCCACGTCAAGCCGCAAAAGGCCCCCAACACCCCGGGCCTTCCCTCCGCCTAACCGCCAACCACCGCAAAGGTGCCCCTCCTCTTTGTGGTGATACAAAAAGGGCGCCGGCCGCGATGGTCGACGCCCTTTCTTGTGAATGCTACAGAGCTCAGCGCTTATTTGTTGACCTGACCGGCGCGAACGGCAGCCTTCTTGCGATCGGTGGCGTTGAGCAGGCGCTTGCGCAGACGGATGTTCTTGGGGGTGATCTCCACCAGCTCGTCATCGGCGATGTACTCCAGTGCCTCCTCCAGCGAGAAGGTGCGAGGCGGCACCAGCTGCACGGAGATATCGGAGGTCGAGGAACGCTGGTTGCCCAGGTTCTTGGTACGGGCGATGTTGACGACCATGTCGCCGGCCTTGCTGCGCTCGCCCACGATCATGCCCTCGTAGCACTCGGTACCCGGCTCAACAAACAGCTGGCCGCGCTCCTGCAGCGTGCCCAGGGCGTAGGCAACGGCCTTCTCGGTGGTCATGGAGATCATGGCGCCGTTCTGACGGTTGCCGATCTCGCCGGCGTAAGGACCGTACTCCAGGAAGGTGTGATAGAACACGCCCTCGCCGTGAGTGACGTTCATGATGCGGTTCTTAAGGCCCATGATGCCGCGGGTCGGGATCTTAAACTCAAGGTGCGTCACGATGCCCGAGGTGTCCATGCTGGTCATAATGCCGCCAGAGGTGCCAAAGACCTCGACGACCTTGCCCGAGTACTCGTCCGGGCACTCGACGACGGCCTGCTCGACGGGCTCCATCTTGTTGCCGTTCTCGTCCTTCTTAAACAGAACGCGGGGACGGCCGACCTGGAACTCAAAGCCCTCGCGACGCATGGACTCCATCAGGACGGACAGGTGCAGAATGCCGCGGCCCGAGACCTCGACGCCGCTCTTGTCCTCGAGCTCCTCGATCTTCATGGTCACATTGTTCTCGGCCTCGTTGAACAGGCGCTCCTTGAGCTGACGAGCACCCACAATGTCGCCATCGCGGCCGACGAGCGGAGAGGTCGAGGCCTCAAAGACGATGGACAGGGTCGGCGGATCGATCTCAATAGGCTCGAGCTCGACGGGGTTATCGGGATCGGTGTAGACATCGCCGATGTCGGTGCGCTCGATACCCACGACGGCGGCAATGTCGCCGGCACCGACTTCCCGGCACTCGGTGCGGCCCAGGTAGTCGAAGGTAAAGAGCTGCTTGACGGTAGCGGTGGCGCTGGAACCGTCGTTCTTGACGACCAGGATCTGATCGCCCTGGCGAATGGTGCCGGAGTACACGCGGCCAATGCCGATGCGGCCGACAAAGTTGGAGTGGTCGATGGTCACGCACTGCATAGCGAGCGGCGCGGTCTCGTCAACCTCGGGCGCGGGCATGTCGTCGATGATCATGTCGAGCAGCGGGTACATGTCCATGTTGCCGTCGTTGGGGTCAAGGCGGGCAAAGCCATTCATGGCGCTGGCATAGACCACGTGCTCCATGGCAAACTCGAGCTGGTCGTCGGTGGCGCCCAGGTCGGCCATAAGGTCCAGACAGTCGTTGTAGGCCTTCTCGGGGTTGGCCCCCGGACGGTCGATCTTGTTGATGACGATCATGATCTTAAGGCCGGTGTCGATGGCGTGACGTAGGACAAAGCGGGTCTGGGGCATGGGACCCTCAAAGGCGTCGACCAGCAGCAGGGCGGCGTCGGCCATGCGCAGCACGCGCTCGACCTCACCACCAAAGTCGGCGTGGCCCGGGGTGTCGATGACGTTGATCTTAACGTCCTTGTACTCGATAGAGATGTTCTTGGCGAGAATCGTGATGCCGCGCTCGCGCTCCTGGTCGTTGGAGTCCAGGACGCGATCCTCGACCTGCTGGTTGGCACGGAAGGCGTCCGTGGCACGCAGGAGCTTATCGACCATCGTCGTCTTACCGTGGTCGACGTGGGCGATAATGGCGATGTTCCTCAGATTGTCTACGCGCATGTAGTTCCCCTATCTTCTATCTATATACAAACGGCACGCGTATGCGACCCGTCCAGCAACACAACGCTCGGCGGGAATATTGAGCCTTTTACCGAAAACTCGTTTATTTTAGCGATTCTAGATGAGAGGGGTTTCCTCACCTGCAGGTTCAGGGTCGCTCCACATAAAACCATCGCCGGCGCCCATGCCCTCGTACAGCACATATGCCGAAAAACCGCTCTCGAGCGTGGTCTCGAAGAAGCTAACGAGCAAAGCGTCGTGATATCCGCCCTCGATCTCCACACAGCCGGTGTAGCCGATGGCATAGCGGGCGATGCGGCCCAGGCCTTCGTCCTTGAGACCCATCTTGTGCTCGGAGATAAAGTTGGTGGCAGCCTCCAGGCATGCCTCCTCACCGTCCTCGTCGAGAGCCGCAAGATAGCGGTTGGAGGCGGCATCCTCGATCGCCACGACAACGCCCGGGTTTTCACCGGCGGCAAGGTCATCCAAAAACGCACCGATCAGATCGCACACCATGGCGTCGAGCTCGGCGGAGACGTTACCGGCGTCCTGCATATCCTGTGCCATCTTTTGACCTTCCCATCGCATTCGGCGTCGTTATAACTCCTGTGCCTCGGCCGCGATTCTGGCGGCAGCGTCACGGGCGCGAACCATATCCGCCGCGCGCTTGTCGAGCACCTTGATCTGGTTGGTCAGCATTACCGCATCGACCGCGCCCCAGATCACCAGGCCCGTCGAAATCGAAAACCCAAGCGCACCAACTGTACCACGAAGCCGCGACAAGATTACCGCGGCAAGCGCGGAGACAACAACCATCTTGATATAGGAGTCACGGCGCTCGCGAATGGTGCGAGCCTGCGTCACGTACGCAATACGCGCGGCCTCAAATGCCTCGGCGCGCATATGGGCCTCACGCGCGATAGCGGCTGCTTCGGCCGACACGCTGGTGCCCATCAGCGCTCGCCGTGCATCGTGCTCAACCGACATTTAGAAATCATCAGGCGAGAGCGTGTGGACAAACTCGTCAAACTTCTCGAACTCACTCTCGTCGTCAATCTCGTCGGCAAGCGGAGAGACGGTGCCCAAGCGATTCATGATGTCGTCCTCCACAAACATGGGGGCATTGCTGCGCACGGCAAGGGCGATAGCGTCGCTCGGTCGTGCGTCAAGCATATGCTCGCCCCTATCGGTGTGCACGACGACCGTCGCGTAGAACACCGGCGGCTCGGCGCGTACGATCTCGATACGCTCGATCTTTGCTCCCACCACTTCGATGGTATCGAGCAAAAGATCGTGGGTGATGGGGCGATCGGTGCGGCCGGTATCGATACCGCGGCTGATGGCCGCCGCCTCGTAGGAACCGGTCTGGATGGAAAGAGAGCGCAGCGGCGCGGACGAATCCGACTTGCGGCAACGCTCGCGCAAGACGATCAGCGATGGCACGGGACCGGCGGCCATGACGATGGTCTCTATGTCGACACGAACCATGGAACACCTCCGGTACGTTGTGATTGGCATACGCGACAGCTCCGCCGCATTGAATAGCTATACTACCCAAACTTTCGCACCGCACACAAAAACTTATTGGATAGGTAAGAAAAAAGCCCCGAGGCAATAGCTCGGGGCTCTTTACGTTTTTGATGGTGGACCTGACAAGATTCGAACTTGTGACCTCCCGGTTATCAGCCGGACGCTCTAACCAACTGAGCTACAGGTCCATCATGGTGGAGGTTAGGGGGATCGAACCCCTGACCTCAGGCTTGCAAAGCCCGCGCTCTCCCAGCTGAGCTAAACCCCCACGGAGACAGTAATAAACACCCCAGCGGCGACTCGGCTCTCGCTGGGGTGTTTATTGCGAAAGAAAGTGGTGGACCTGACAAGATTCGAACTTGTGACCTCCCGGTTATCAGCCGGACGCTCTAACCAACTGAGCTACAGGTCCATCGCGCAAGGGATATATTAGACGAGTCGTTACACGCGCGTCAACAACTTTTTTGAAAATCTTTGGAGGGTGTCGGCCCCGGCTGCCCGGCGGCATGCGAAGTCGTCTGCTCGGACAGTCCTGCTCGCACGGAGAACACATTAAGTGCTCTCCGGCTCGTGCGGAACCCGCGATCGACTTCGCATGCCGCCGGGCAGCCGGGGCCGACGTGGGGTTCAAAGATTGTCAAAAAAGCGGTCGGCGCGCAGGTGCGCCGACCGCCGATATATGGGGTCTGATGATTTTTACCAGCTAGGGCCTCTTACTCGTCTAGGAGATCCTCTGGCATGTCGTTGCCGTCGCCTAGGTCGACTGGAGCCTCTTCGGTGACGTCTGCGGTCTCGGCACTTTCGCCCTCGGGCTTCTCTTCGGCGGCCGTCATGCGGGCAACGGCGCACACGCGGTCGTCATCGCTTACGGTCATCATCTTGACACCCTGCGTGGTTCGACCGGTCTGGCTGATCTCGTCGGTCTTGACGCGAATGACCGTCGCGCCCTCCGTCACGATAAACAGCTCGTGCTGCGGGCCGACCGCCTTCATGGCCGCAAGGTTGCCCTTGCGCTCGGTCATTTGGATGGTGTAGACACCCTGGCCGCCGCGGTTTTGCTCCGGATAATCCGAGACCGGCGTGCGCTTGCCGTAGCCGCACTCGGTAATGACAAACAGGTCGCCCTCGCCGTTGGTGACCTCCATGCCCAGGACACTCACGCCGTCCTTCATGCCAATGCCGCGGACACCGCTGGTGTCGCGGCCGGTAGCGCGAACCTGGTCCTCGGGGAACATGATCGCCTTGCCCGCAGTGGTGGCCATGATGATCTTGTCGCCCTCACGTACGCGGCGCACGGCGAGCAGCGCGTCGTCGTCCCTCAGGTTGATGGCGATGAGGCCATCGCGGCGGCTGCGATCATAGGCGCTCATCACGGTCTTCTTGACCATGCCGTTCTTGGTGGCAAACATCAGGTACTCATCGGCGGGGAACTCACGGCAGCTAATGACGCTCGCGATCTTCTCGCCCTCCTCAAAGGGAAGCAGGTTGACGATCGCGGTGCCGCGTGCCTGGCGCGTACCAACCGGCAGCTCATGCACCTTCAGACGGTAGACCTTGCCCTTGCTCGAGAAGAACAGCACATACTCGTGGGTGGACGCGATAAACATCTCGTCGATAACGTCGTCCTCTTTAAGGTTGACGCCCGACACGCCCTTGCCGCCGCGCTTCTGGGCACGGTAGGCGGCCACCGGGATACGCTTCACGTAGCCGGTGTGGGTGATGGTCACGACCATGTCCTCGTCGGCGATGAGGTCCTCGACGTCCAGATCCTTCTCGACCTGGCTGATCTCGGTACGGCGCTTGTCGCCAAACTTCTTGGAGATCTCTCGCATCTCTTCCTTGATGACGCCCAGGATCTTCTCCTCGTGCGCCAGCAGGTCCTCGTAGTAGGCGATAGCACGGCGCAGGCCGTCCAGCTCTTCCTGGATCTTGTCGCGCTCCAGGCCGGTCAGGCGGCGCAGCTTCATCTCGAGGATGGCCGTGGTCTGCTCGGGCGTAAAGCCGAAACGCTCAATCAGGCGGCTGCTGGCCTCGGCATCGGTCTGCGAGGAGCGGATGATGCTAATGACCTCGTCGATATGGTCGAGGGCCATAAGGTAGCCCTCAAGGATATGCGCACGGGCCTGGGCCTTTTTAAGGTCAAATCGGGTGCGACGGGTGACGACATCGACCTGGTGGTCGATGTAGTGTTGCAGCATCTCGCGCAGGCTCAGGCATTTGGGAACGCCATTGACGAGCGCCAGATTGTTGGCGCCAAAGGTGGTCTGCAGCGAGGTGTACTTATACAGGTTGTTAAGTACGACCTGCGGGATAACACCCTTCTTGAGCTCAATGACCAGACGGATGCCCTTTTGGTTGGACTCGTCGCGCATGTCCGAGATGCCCTCGATGCGCCTGTCGTTTACGAGCTGGGCGATTTTCTCCTGCAGGGTGCCCTTGTTGACCATGTAGGGAATCTCGGTAAAGACCAGGCGGCTACGGCCGGTCTTGGTGGACTCCACATGGGCCTTGGCACGCACGGTGATGGAACCGCGGCCGGTCTCGTAGCTCTGCCTAATGCCGGCGCTGCCCATGATGATGGCACCGGTGGGAAAGTCCGGGCCGGGCATAATCTGCATGAGCTCGTCGACGGTGGCGTCGGGGTTGTCGATCAGGTAGCAGGTGGCCTCGATCGCCTCGGTGAGGTTATGCGGGGCGATATTGGTGGCCATGCCTACAGCGATGCCTTGGCTGCCGTTAACCAGCAGGTTGGGGAAGCGTGCGGGCAGTACCACGGGCTCGGCGAGCGACTCGTCGTAGTTGGGCTGCCAGTCGACGGTATCCTTCTGCAGGTCGCGGAGCAGCTCCATGGCGGGCTTTGCCAGACGGCTCTCGGTGTAACGCATAGCTGCGGCACCGTCGCCGTCGATGTTGCCAAAGTTGCCGTGGCCGTCGATAAGCGGCGTGCGCATGGAGAACCACTGCGCCAGACGAACCATGGTCTCATAGACCGCGGAGTCGCCGTGGGGGTGGTACTTACCGATAACTTCGCCGACCGTCCAGGCCGACTTCTTGTGCGGGCGGTTGGGGTAGATGCCGCTCTCGTTCATGGCGTACAGGATGCGGCGGTGCACCGGCTTTAAGCCGTCGCGCACGTCCGGCAGGGCGCGTGCCGTAATGACCGACATCGAGTACTCGATAAACGACTGCTTCATCTCGCGGCCAAACTCCGAAATCTGGAGCTGGCCGCCGTTGATGTCCTCGCCGGCCGAGGCACCGCGATCGACCGCGCCAAAGCTCTCCTCGAGCTCGGTGTCGTCATCCTCATCCTCTTCATCCTCGACATCGGGGTTGTAGGCGTCCGGGTCGCCATCCTCGCCCTGCTCGGCGCGGGCGAGCAGGCGCTTCAGATCATCGGGCATACCGGCGTCGCCGGCCTCGTCCATACCCTCGTTGTTGTTGATATCGTCTGCCACGTTACCTCCTCATGGTTTGCGTGGTCCATTAGTTCCCTACCACGGAGACGGCTTTTCCAGGTGCCGCAGATTCGCCCGAAAGAGGAGGGAAGCGTACTTGGGTACGCAACCGACGATTGAGGGCGAAGGTGCGGTGGCTGGGAAAGCCGAACAGGTTAGGCATCCAAGAAGCGTGCATCATGCGCATGCTTTTCAATGTACTCGCGGCGATAGCCCACCTCGGAACCCATGAGCTCGCGTACGGCACGGTCCGCCACCACGGCATCCTCGATCGTCACGCGCTGCAAAATGCGGGTCTTGGGGTCCATCGTCGTCGAGGCAAGCTGCTTGGGGTCCATCTCACCCAGGCCCTTGTAGCGCTGGACGGTATAGCCCTTGCGCTTCTTGGTGATCTTGCCATCCTTGGCCTTGCCGTCCTCGTCGTTGTCGTCGGGGTTCAGGCCCAGGCTCTGAATGGTGTCGCGCAGAATCTCGTCTTCGGGCTGTCGGCCGTTGGGATACACGTAGTGGATCTTGTTGCGCACCTTAATGCCAAAGATGGGCGGGCAGGCAACATAGACATAGCCGGCATCGATCAGCGGACGCATGTACTTGTAGAAGAACGTCAGCAGCAGGATGCGGATATGCGCACCGTCGACATCTGCATCGGTCATGATGATGATCTTGTGGTAGCGCGCCTTGGTGATATCGAAGTCGCCGCCGTCGCCGGCGCTCGTCGTGACGCCGCAACCGATCGCGGTGATCAGCGACTGGATGGTGTCGCTCGAGAACGCACGGTGGTCGCCCACGCGCTCGACGTTCAGAATCTTGCCGCGCAGGGGCAGAATCGCCTGGATGTCTCGGCGGCGGCCGTCCTTGGCCGAACCGCCTGCCGAGTCGCCCTCTACGATGAAGAGCTCGGTCAGCTCGGCATCGCGCACCGAGCAGTCGGCGAGTTTGCCGGGCAGCGACGCCGTCTCGAGCAGGCTCTTGCGACGGGTCGCCTCGCGCGCCTTGCGGGCGGCGTTGCGGGCCTTGCAGGCCTGCTGCGCCTTCTTGACGATCTCGCGGGCGGGCTTGGGGTGCTCCTCAAGGTAGTCGGCAAGACCGTCGGTCACGATCTTGAGCGTAAGCGTACGCATGTAGGAACTACCGAGCTTGGCCTTGGTCTGGCCCTCAAACTGCGGATCGGGCAGCTTGACCGAGATGACGGCCGAGAGACCCTCGCGCACGTCGTCACCGCTCAGGTTGGCCTCTTTCTCCTTAAGCAGGTTCTGCTTGCGGGCGTAATCGTTAATCACGCGGGTGAGGGCGGTGCGGAAGCCCTCAAGGTGCATGCCGCCCTCGGGGGTGTAGATGTCGTTGGCAAACGACATGACGTTCTCGCCATAACCGGCGTTCCACTGCAGGGACACCTCGACCTCGCCCATCTTGGCCACGGGCGCATCCGGGTCCGATTTGCCCTCAATGTAGATGGGCTCCTTAAAGGCCTCGGGGACGTCCTTGCCGTCGTTGAGGAACTTGACGAAGTCGATGATGCCGCCCTCGTAGCAAAACTCCTCCACGCGGGGAGCCGCCTCACGCTCGTCAGTCAGCACGATCTTGAGGTTCTTGTTGAGAAACGCCGTCTCTTGCAGACGATTGTGCAGTGTATCGAAATCGTAGACGCAGGTCTCGAAGATCTCGTCGTCGGGCCAGAAGGAGACGGTGGTGCCCGTCGAATCCGAGGTGCCCACGACCTCCATCTTCCTGACGGTCTTGCCGCGCGAGAATTCCATCTCGTAGATATTGCCGTCGCGGCGCACCTGTACGACCACGCGCTTGGACAGGGCGTTGACAACGGAGATGCCCACACCGTGCAGGCCGCCGGAAACCTTATAGGCCGAGTTATCGAACTTACCGCCGGCGTGAAGGATCGTCATGACGACCTCGAGCGTCGGAATCTTTTTGACAGGGTGCTCGTCGACGGGGATGCCGCGCCCGTTATCGACGACCGTAATGGAGTTGTCGGCGTGGACCGTCACCTGAATCTCGGTGCAGAAACCGGCCATGGCCTCGTCGACGGAGTTGTCAACGATCTCCCACACCAGGTGGTGCAGACCGCTGGCGCTCGTCGAGCCGATATACATGCCCGGGCGCTTACGGACGGCTTCGAGACCCTCGAGGATCTTAATTTCGCCGCCATCGTAATCGTTTTCGTTTGCCACACGTCCTCCTTCGGTTAAGAAAATCTGTATAGCCTTACTATTTTATCGTAAAAAATACCCTCGGGGACGAGGGTATTTGCCTATACGAGGCCACCAGATGCGATTTAAGACTCTTTTTTGCTTTGCACGCCCTTGGCCCACTCGGCACTGGCCCTCATGGCGTTCTGGAGGGCCTCACGCAGTTTTTGGTCTTCGATGGGCGACACCTGGCGCTCGATCTCGGCGCGCTCGGCTTCATTCAGGTCGGCATGCGGCGCGGGCGGGCGCTCGGGCGCGACCGGACGCAGGCGCTCCTTTGCCGCGGGCGGCGTGTGGCCGGGGCGGGTCGTCTTAAATACCAGGCCATCCACATGCGCGCCGGCACGCTCCATGCGTGCGCGGATTATCTCGCGCAAAAGTGTCATCTCCTGTGTCCACGAGGGCGAATCGAGATACACCAGCAGCTCGTTGGACTCGGGAAGATAACGCAGACCCGTCACATGCCGGCCCTCGCGCGTGCCCGAGCACACCGCGTTCCAAGCACGGTAGACCGCGCGCGATTCCTCGGCGGCCTCCATTTGCGCACGACGCTCGGGCGTAGCCGATGCCAAGATGCGCTGGCGCTCGGCACCCAAAAAGCCACTGAAGGCAGTTGTGCCGTTCTCACGCTCGTAATTAGCATGCCTCACCCATGCTCACCACCTTGGCTCGATCAAGTAACTCATCGGTAAAGTATCCCAAATTGGTGGTGGTTATGACTGTCTGGATGTCGTCGCCGATCAGCTGCAAAAAAGCGGCGCGGCGATCGCCGTCGAGCTCGCTCATCACGTCATCCAAAAGCAGCAGCGGGGCGGTACCCAGAATATCGCGGGCTACGGCCACCTCGGCCACCTTCCAAGCCAGAACCAACGTACGTTGCTGACCCTGACTGGCAAACGAGCGGGCCGAGCGGCCGGCGACCGAAAACTCAATCTCGTCGCGGTGCGGACCCACGAGTGTCACGCCGCGGCGGATTTCCTCGTCGGCGCGCTCGTCGAGCGCCGCGAGCATGCGCTCGTATGCCCAGCCCCTCAGCTCCTCGCGGTCATCGGTCTGGGGCAGCTCCCCCAACGTGGACGCATAGGCCACATCGGCCTCCTCCCCGGACGCAACCAGCCCGTAGGCATTGCGCACGTGAGCGGCCAAGCGATCGAGCAAGGCCAAGCGGTGTACCAGCAGGGCCGATCCGGCGCGGGCAATCGACTCATTCCACGCACCGAGCATCTCACGGCAGCACCATGTCTCTTTGAGCAGGGCGTTACGCTGCGTCACGCAGCGGCCATAGGCGCTTGCCAGATCGGCATAGCGGGCGCTCAGCTGCACACCAAAGTCATCGAGCGCGGCGCGACGCACGCTGGCACCGCGCTTAACCATATCCAGATGATCGGGGCAGAACAAAACACTCGGCAGCACGCCGCGCACGCCAGAGGCGGTGCATCGCTTGCCGTTGCGGCTAAACGAACGCTTACCGTCCTCCACGCATAGGCCCATGTCCAGCACGCGGCCATCGCCCTCGAGCCTAAGCTCGGCCTTGCACAAACCCGTGCCGTCGTGCACAAGCTCGGCGGCAGTGGAATGCCTAAACGAGGCGCCGCTCGTTAGCAGCTGCAGCGCCTCTATGAGGTTGGTCTTTCCCGCCGCGTTGGGCCCCGCGAGCACCGTCACGCCATCGCTCAGTGCCAGGCGATAGCTATCGAAGCTGCGGTAGCGCGCGACGGAAAGGTCGCGGGCGAACATGGCCATAGGGCGTCGCTAGATGCGCACCGGCATGACCAGGTACAGATAGTTGATCTTGTCGTAGGACTTAAAGATGCCGGCCTGCGAGTAGCTCTTGAGCTCCAGCGTGATCTCCTTCTCCTTGGACAGGGCGTTGAGACAACCAAAGATGTAGTGGTAGTTAAAGGCAATGGTGCCCGACTCGCCCTCGGCCTCGACATCGATCGTCTCCTGCGCCAGATCCTGGTCATTGGAGATGGAGGACAGGCCCATCTGGCCGTTCTCGACATCGATCTCAAACTTTACGGCGGGGTTGGCGCTCGCGATGACCGCCACGCGCTTGAGGGCGGCATTGAAAGCCGCCACGTCGATCTTGACGCTCGTTACGCACGAATCGGGGATGAGCTGCTTGTAGTTGGGATACACACCTTCTATGCGGCGCGACACGTAGGTGGTGTTGCCGGCTTCAAAGACAACCTGGGTGTCGGTGGCACCGATCATAATGGTCGCCTGGCCCGCCATGATGCTCAGGGCGTCGTTGAAGGCATCGGCCGGCACGTTGAGCTCAAAGGAGCCCTCGAGCGTCGAGGTCTCCACCTGCGTATCGCACACGGCCAGACGGAAGGAGTCGGTCGCCACCAGGCGCACGGTGTTGTTTTCGACCTTCATATGCACACCGCCCAGGATGGGACGGGCCTTGTCGGTCGAGGTGACGCGCCACACGCGGCTGACCATCTCGGACAGAATGTCGGTCGGGAGCTCAACGGCGCTCTCGATGGCATAGGCCGGGAACTCGGGGAAATCGTTGGCATCGAGCGTATTCAGGCGGAAGGAACTCTTCTCGCAACCGATCAGCACCTGGCGCTCCGAAAGCTCAAAGGTGACTGGGGCATCGGGAAGGGTCTTGGTGATGTTGGAGAGCATCTTGCAGGGGATTACCATCTCACCTTCCTCTTCCACATGTGCCGCGATGCGGTGGCGAATCGAGATAGTGTAGTTAGAGGTCTGGAATTCCAAGATGCCGTCTTGTGCCTTGATGAGCACGCCCGACAGAATGGGGAGGGTGGATGCCGAAGCGACACCCTTCATGACGACGCCGATTGCTTGCGTAAGCGAGCTCTGGCTGACGGTGAACTTCATCTTCTAATACCTTTCTATAGATATAAATATCTTAATAATAGTAATAGTACTGACGAAACTGTTGATTACTCCCAAACATGCAGGTCAAACCCAAAAAGAGAATCGACAGTTCCCTGTGTGCAACAGGGGTCGTTTTCCACGTTCAAAACCTGCGCAAAACTTTTCATCGGCGCAGGCTGGGTTTTAGACACCTTATGCCCGCGGTTTCGACAAGTTTTCAACAGGTGTGCCTATTTCCCTACGAGCGCAGTGTAATTTTGTCTCGTAGCGATTTGAGGTCCTCGGTCACGGTCCGGTCTTCCTGAATCATCTTCTGGACTTTTTTGTAGCTCGTGCTGACGGTCGAGTGGTTGCGGTTGCCAAACTCCGCACCCACGGCGGTGGTTGTCATCTCGCACATCTCGATCGCCAGGTAAATGGCGATATGGCGCGCCTTGGCGATATTGGCATTGCGGCGCGGACCAATGAGCTCCTCGTGCGTCACGCCGTACTGCTCCTCGATAACAGACTGAACTGTCTGCACGTTGATCTTTTTGGCCGACGTGTCGAAGTACTGGCTGGCGATGGCATCGATGTCGTCGAAGCTCAGCTCGCCACCCTCGCGCTCGCGGTCGCCCGCCTCCCCGGCGCAGCGCTCGCAGAAGCTCTCGAGCTCACGGATGTTGGTGCCCGATACCTCCGCCATATGTTTAAAGTGCTCGTCGGTCAGATGTCCGCTGTCGCCACCGTAGGCCGCCAGCAGCGAGTCGTCGCCCGCCTCGGGCGCCGCCGCGATCGTGTTCTCGTAATAGCGCTGCAGAATCTTGTACTTCATCTCGTAGCTGGGCTCTGCTACCAAGCAGAGCATGCCAGCGTTAAAGCGGCTGGTCAGACGCTCGTCCATGTTCAGGTCCTTGGGCGCACGGTCTGCGGCAATCACGACCTTCTTGTTGTTGCGGATAAACTCGTCCATGAGCTGGAAAAAGTAGTCCACGCTCGCGCGCTTGCCGATGATGTTTTGGATGTCATCGATGATGAGCACGTCCACGCCGTGGTATGCCTGCATGATGGGGGCGTTACTCTTCTTTTGACGGTCGAATTCTGTCATCAGATCATCGATGTATGCCTGTGAGTTGGCGTATTTCACTTTGATCTCGGGCGACTTCTCGGCGAGCTCGTTTTTGATAGCGAGCAGCAGGTGGGTCTTGCCCAAGCCCGATTTGCCATAGATGAACAGGGATGTGCAAGTACCGCGTTCGTCTGCGAGCGCGGCGAACTTAAGCGCCGAACGATAGGCGTGGCCGTTTTCGGGGCCGTAGACAAAGTTTTCGAAGGTGAATTTTGAGTTGGCCGCGAGGGGCGCGCCATCGGCGTTCTGCTCGCCCGGCGCCGCAGCCGCAGGCACGCTCGCAGGCGATGTCGAGACTGGTTTTGCGCTCTTGGCGGGTGCCACGCCCTTCATCTGATTCACCATGCGGCGGAAATCGTCGGCCGACAGCGTGTTTTTGATTGCGACGCCCGGTTCTTCGCCCGGCGTCGCGTCGTGCGCGACGGGCATGTGCGAAACGCTGGGCGCGGTTGCTACCGGCACGGCTGTTGCGTGGGGCATGGTTTCACGGGAAACATCGCCCGCATTGGTCTCCGGAGCCGCCACGGGGGCGGCGGTCGTCAAAGGAGGAGTGACGGGTGCCGCCCCCGTGGCGCCTGTCGTGGGACCCTGCGGTGCCACGATGTTGAGCGCGATCGGCGCAAAGGCAATCTCTTCTAGGTAGTGCTCGATAGTCGGCTGATGCTTTTTGAGCTGTGCAATGGCAAAGCGCGACGGTGCCTCGATGGTCAAGGTGTCCTCGGTCAGGCTCACGGCACGCGATTGCCCCAACATGTTGATGAGGCGTGCATCTTGGCCGTCGCGCTGGCAAAAGGCGATGGCATCCTCCAGGATGATGCTTGCTTCCTCGTCCACTGTCTCTCCCGTTCCTTAACTTTGGGCACGCACGCGAGCGCTGCCGAGTTCGGTCAGATGGTATTTCTGACCGTGTTTGATTACCAAGCCGGCCTGCGCCAGGTCATTGAGTGTGCGTGACCACGTGGGTGCGGAGTTCCCAAATGCTCGCGCCAGGTCGGTGGCGCCGCACTCTTGGTTTTGAGCCAGATATCCCAGCGCCGCGTTGCCGCGCTCGCTCACAAATACGTCCGGTTGCGGCTGCGCGTATTGATTCGCCGCATTAGGATACATCATTTGAGCTGCTGGTTGTTGAGAACTCTGCATGGTTGGCATCGGCTGTTGAAAACTTTGCGGCCACTGTTGGTATGGCTGCGGCGGCATCTGCTGGGCCCAGGGATTGTACGGCTGCGGTATCTGCTGATACGGCTGCTGATAACCCTGGGGATACTGCTGCATATATTGCTGGGGGTATCCCTGCTGCGGCATATATTGTCCCGGATATGCCTGCGGGTACGGTTGGAAGCCCATCTGCCGAGCTCCTTGCATGCCCGTCACCTGCTGCATCGCGGCTGCATCCAAATCGGCCGGGACCATGGGCTCTGCCGAGCCTTGAGTTGTCGTCTGTCCCACGTGCTGGGGGTCCTGCATGGGCGGCATGCCGGGTTGATGCATCTGCTGCGAAACCATGGGCTGTTGCAGTGGGGGCGCGGCCATGGTTTGCTGCGGAGTCATCATTGCTTGCTGCGGAAATGCTCCCGGCAGTGCGCATTCCTGCTGCCGGGCATCGGGGCGCACGGCAGCTCCGCGCCCTCCCGCGCGCTCAATTTCCTGCACGCGCTTGGGGTCGAGGCTCACCGTGACCACGGTGCCGTTGCCCATGTTATCTTCGATGGAGACTGCCCCGCCGGCGTTTTCCAGGTATTCCTGCACCATGGGAAAACCTGCCCCGGTGCCGCGTATATACCGCTTCATCTTGCTGTTTGCGCTGGTGACGCCAAAGTCGAAGGCGCGCTCTTTGTCGTCGATGCCCGGACCTTGGTCGGCAAAGCGGATAGTTTCCCCGCCGTCCAGGATCGAGATAATGGGCTCGGCAAAGTGGGCGTGGATAAAGTTTTCGACAATCTCGCGGATAACCATGAGCGAGATGTGTCCGCCTTGCTCTTTCATGCACTGGTAGACGGTGTTAGTCGTCTCTTCCAGATACGTGCGGATGTCTTGCGGCTCGATGACGATCACGCGCGGGGTCGAAAGCATGTCGTCATAGACGGCGATGCGCGCCGCATACATGGTTTTCGGTGTCTGTTTCGATGTCTGCTCGCCCTCTTTGCGCTCTTCGCGTACGCCGTTGATGTGCTCGTTGTCGGGTGCCGGGTCACCGGAATCGACCATGGTGTAAAAGTCGTCAGACATGCCGCTCGCAATCTTTCAAAAGGTTTCGGATAAATAGTAGCTCACCGCGCAATGTTTCTCATCTTTCGACAAGTTTTCAAAACATGTTGAAAACTTTGGAAAATGGGCGAAAAGTTCTCAACATTGCCAACATGACCTGTTGAAAACTCGGTGAAATATCGTGAAAAGTTGGAATCATACTCAAAAACTCATCCGGCTTATGGCGGAACCGTGTGAACTGCGCAACCTTTTACCTTTGATTTCTTGACATTTGAACATTGATTTCCCTACAATCTTCAAGCTCACGTGTCTATATCTGCGTCCGCGCCCTCGCGGACACTCGAAATGCAGCAGGAGGAACTTAAGATGAAGCGTACGTATCAGCCTAATAAGCGTAAGCGTGCCAAGACCCATGGCTTCCGTGCCCGTATGGCCACCAAGGGTGGTCGTGCCGTGCTCGCCCGTCGCCGCGCCAAGGGCCGCAAGCGTCTCACTGTCTAGCAGCGATACACACATCTCGCATGAAGACTATTAAGTCTCGGCAAGATTTCGAGCATGTGTTCAGTCAGGGGCGTCGTTTCAATCATCCTCTGATTCGAATGACCATATGTGAATCGGTTGGCGAAGGCGACTCTGGAAGGGTCGCCTTCGTTGGTGCTAAGCGACTCGGTTGTGCCGTCGTGCGCAACCGTTCTAAGCGTGTGATTCGCGAGGCCGCCCGCAGCTGCGGATTTCCCGTTGCGGGTTATGACATCATCTTGTTTGCAACTCCCAAGACGAGGGTTTCCTCGCCGCAGGAGATGGACAAGGCGTTGCGTTCGCTTATGAAACGCGCCGGCGTTGCCGGGGAGGAGCGATGAGCAGTCACGTTTTGCGACGTGTTGCCATCGCTCCTATTCGCATATATCAACAGGTTATTTCGCCCTTATTGCCTGACGCCTGCATTTATTATCCAACGTGCTCGCAATACGCCATCCAGGCGATTGAGAAGTACGGTGTTTTGAGAGGCTGCTGGCTTGCCGTGAGGCGCATCGCTCGCTGCAATCCCCTGCACGTCGGCGGTTATGACCCTGTGCCTTAGCGGGCACTCGCTATCGGAGGAAAACTTACATGTGGGATTGGATCGTTAACATCCTTTTTGAGCTGCTCAAGCTCATCCAGACCTTTGCGGTCGACTGGGGCCTGTCCATCATCATCCTGGTGGTCATCATCCGTCTGCTGCTGACGCCGCTTATGCTCAAGTCGACCAAGTCGACGGCTCGTATGCAGGTGCTGCAGCCCAAGATGCTCGAGATCCAGGAGCGCTATGCCGACGATCCCCAGCGTCAGGCCGAGGAGATGCAGAAGTTCTACAGCGAGAACAAGTTCAACCCCATGGCTGGTTGTCTGCCGCTGTTGATCCAGATGCCTGTCCTGTTCGCCCTGTTTACGCTGCTGCGTAACCTGCCGAACTACTTTAGCGACGGCACGTTCTCGTTCTTCAACATCCTGCCTGACCTTACCACCTCGCCGGCCGCTTCCTTTGCCGATGGCTTTATGGTTGCGCTGCCCGCGCTGGTTTGCCTGATTCTGTTTGCCGTTCTCACCTTGATTCCGCAGCTTTATATGTCGCGCAATCAGACTGGCCAGCAGGCCCAGAGCATGCGTATGATGGCTGTTGTCATGACCGTCATGATGCTTTGGATGGGTTGGAGCCTGCCCGTCGGCGTTCTGCTGTACTACGATGTGTCTTCCGCCTGGCAGGTTATCCAGCAGATCTTCGTGACGCAGAAGGTTATCGATAAGGCTAAGGCCGATGAGGAGGAGCGCCTCAAGAACGCTCCGCTGCAGGTCGAGGTCACCCGTCGCGAGAAGAAGCCCCGTCCGCACAAGAAGAAGTAGTCGGGATATCAATCTTATTTAGGTACCTAACTTTTGGAGTACGTTATGTCTGAAAAGATCATCGAGGATATGCTTGAGGAGGTTGCCCCGCAGGTCGCGGGCGATTATCCCGAGATTGCACAGCGCTACAAGGCTGGTGAAGAGCTGACTGATGAGGAGCTCGACACCATTGCCGATGTTGCGATTTCTATTCTTCGTTCCATCCTTTCGCATTTCGACGCCGCCAACTCTCCTATCGATGAGTATGAGGGCGACGAGGGCGAACTGATTCTTGATGTAACGGCTCCCGACCTTGCCGTCCTTATTGGTCGCCATGGTCGCACCCTTGATGCCCTTCAGGTTATGTTTTCGCTGTTGGTGAGCCGCAAGCTTGGCTTTAGGTATCCGGTCGTCGTCGACGTCGAGGGATATAAGGGCCGCCGCCAGGACAAGGTTGCCTCTATGGCTCAGTCTGCTGCCGAGCGGGCAGTTCGCACTCACAAAAGTGTTTCGCTTCCTCCCATGAATGCCTACGAGCGCCGTCTTGTTCATATTGCTCTTCGCGGCAACGATGCCGTCGACACGCATTCTGAGGGTTCTGACCCCGATCGCCATGTTGTGATTGTTGCTCGATAACCTAAACGAGCTTATCTTAAGGGGGCGTGGTTTCCACGTCCCCTTTTTTTTGTCAAAAGTTCTTGATACACTGATTTTTGTCAGATTGGAGTTTGTCTTGTTTGTACTAACCGATGAGCAGACAAGCCAGATGCTTAGTCGTCTAATTTCGTATTGCGAAGACTATTCTTTGAAGGTCTCCAATGATGCCCTACGCTCCTGTATTGAGCATCTTGATCTTGTTTTGGAGGCTAATAAGACCACCAATCTTACGCGCATCCTAAATATCGAAGATGCGGCTGTTCTTCATATTCTTGATTCGCTTGTGTTGCTTCCCTATATAGACATAGCTCCAGAAGGCGCTTTATTGGACATGGGTACTGGTGCTGGGTTTCCTGGTATCCCTTTGACAATTGCTAGCGGACGTAAGGCTACCTATATCGATTCGGTTGGCAAGAAGGTTGATGCCGTCAACTCATTTGTTGAGGCGCTCAGTCTTAAGCATGCTCAAGCGGTTCATGATCGTCTTGAAGAATATGCCCGAAGCCATAAGAAACAGTTTGCTGTTGTTACTGCTCGTGCACTTGCACCGTTACCAGTTCTCGTCGAGTATGCTTCACCATTTCTTATAGATAGTGGTCTCTTTGTTATTACTAAGGGAAACCCATCAGACGTCGAACTTCAGTCTGGTCTAACTGCCGCTAGCATATGTGGATTTACCACACTTAAGACAGATGATTTAGATTTACCAAATGGCTTGGGTCATCGCGAGTTCATCATTCTAAAAAAATCTCGTCCGGCAGCTATTTCGCTTCCACGTGCTAATGGCATGGCGAAGAAGAATCCGCTTGCCTAGATGTTTCACGTGAAACATAATGGATAGTAAGTACTTGTTATGTTTCACGTGAAACATAACAGATGATGAATCGGAATGTTTCACGTGAAACATCCTCCGTTTAACAGCTTAAAATACACCAGGAGGGACCGTGGGATTTCGCGACGTTAAGCGTTCAAAGAGCGCAAAAGACACGCGTATCATTGCAATCATCAATCAAAAGGGTGGGGTCGGTAAGTCAACCACAGCTGTAAACCTTGCAGCAGCATTGGGTGAACAGGGTCGAAAGACGCTGATTGTCGATTTTGATCCACAGGGTAATAGCACGAGCGGCTTTGGAATTGAAAAAGAAGAACTCGATAACTGCATCTATGATGCATTGCTGAATGATGTTCCAGCAGAATCGCTTGTTCTTGATACAAATTGCAGTAAGGTATTTGTAATTCCGGCTACTATCCAGCTTGCAGGTGCCGAAATTGAGCTTGTAAGCGCGATTGCACGAGAAACACGCTTGAAGGATCTGCTTGGGCCTATTAAGGATGAGTTTGACTTTATATTTATCGACTGTCCGCCTTCACTTGGCTTATTGACCATTAATGCGTTGACGGCGGCGGACAGTGTCCTGATTCCGATTCAGTGCGAGTATTACGCACTCGAAGGTGTCACGAAGCTGCTTGAGTCGATGAAGATGGTCAAAACACGCCTAAATAAGAGCCTTGATACCTATGGTGTGCTTATGACGATGTATGATTCGCGCACATCGCTCTCAAATCAGGTTGTCGAAGAGGTGCAGTCGTACTTTGGTGATAAGGCATTTAAGACCTTAATTCCGCGTACAGTTAAAATATCAGAAGCACCATCGTTCGGTGAGCCGGTAATTACATATGCGCCGCAAAATAAGGGTGCAAAGGCGTATATGAACCTTGCCAAAGAGGTGATCAAGCGTGCCTAGTCCAAGGAAGCGTGGCGGTTTGGGTCGCGGACTTAATGCATTGGTCTCCGAAGCAGAATATGAGACCGGTGGATCTACGACGTCCGCATCCAATACTGCTTCGGAAACTAAACTTCCAATCGAAGATATCGTTCCAAACCCCAACCAACCCCGAATTCATTTCAATGAGACTGAGCTTCGAGAGTTGAGTGAGTCGATTCAGGAGCATGGCGTTCTTCAGCCGCTTCTTGTACGCAAGCACGGTAATTGTTATGAGATTATTGCGGGTGAGCGCCGTTATCAGGCTTCTAAGCTTGCTGGACTTGAGGAACTTCCTGTCATAATAAAAGATGTTGATGATGAACAGATGCTTGCGCTTGCATTGATTGAAAATCTGCAACGCTCTGATCTCAATCCCGTCGAAGAGGCTAAGGGGTATCGACAGCTCATCGATGCGAGCGGCATGACTCAAGAGGCCTTGTCGAAGGCTGTTAGCAAGTCTCGCTCTGCAATCACCAATTCGCTGCGACTACTTGATCTTCCCGAGGTTGTTCAGCAGATGATCTTTGAAGGTAAACTGACTGCTGGCCATGCTCGTGCAATTCTTGCGGTTCCATACGAAGATGCACGCATTAAGTTGGCTGAGAAGGTTGTTGCAGAAGGATTGTCCGTCCGCGCGACAGAAAATCTTGCTCCGTTGTTTTCTGCCGGAGAGACACCAAAAACGCCTCGAACCGCAACGCCTCAGTCTTTTAAGAAGGCGGCACGCGTTCTGCGTCAGGTGTTTAACACGAACGTTCGCGTAAAGAGCTCGCGCGGCAAGAACAAGATCGAGATTGAATTTAAGGATGAAGAGGAACTCTCTCGCATTCTTGGCGAAATCATTCAGTTTGATCAAGGGGGTCAGGATGAGGAATAAAGTTCTGACTGCTGTCGCTTTGGCTGCTACTGTTGCAGTTGGCGCTTTTGCCGGTTACAAGATTGCCACAGATGATGAATTACGTGGTCGTTTACTTCGCGGAGCGCAGGATATCGTTGATACCTCAAAAAAGAAAATGGATGTTATGACTGAGGACGTTGCCATGCGTACGGCTCAGATGACTAAGAATCCCAAGATCAACCAAGATTGGGTTAACCATCAATGGGAAAATGTAGGCTTTTAGGTACCTAACAATGACTCGTCTATTCTGAAGGGTCCCTGCCTGATCACCAGTACAGGGATCCCTAATTTCGTCCAAAAATAATGTTGGACAACCGTATGATGCAGATGATCGATGAATATGAAACAGCCCCGGTTGCTTAATTGCAACCGGGGCTTTCTGATGTTTCACATGAAACATTTGGGCTGGTCGCCCCTACGCGTTCTTCTGAACTTTGAAACGCTGCTTGAGTTGGCCACAAGCCGCATCGATATCGTTGCCACGAGAGTTGCGGATCGTGGTCTCGATACCACGGGACTCAAGACGGCGTTGAAGGTCTTCTACCTTGTGGATCGGTGACGGCTTGAGCGGGCTACCCTCAATATCGTTGAGCTGAATCAGGTTGACGTGGCACAGCGTGCCCTCACAGAAGTCGCAGAGCGCCTGCATTTCGGGGTTGGTGTCGTTGACGCCCTCGATCATGGCATATTCGTACGTCGGACGGCGGCCGGTCTTCTCGGTGTAGAGCTGCAGTGCCTCGTGAAGGCGCAGGAGTGTGTACTTCTTGACACCGGGCATGAGCTTATTGCGTGTGGACTGAATGGCGGAGTGCAACGAGACAGCTAAGGTGAACTGCTCGGGAATGTCGGCAAACTTACGGATACCAGGAATAACACCGCTGGTAGACACGGTGAGATGGCGTGCTCCAATGCCGATACCGTCGGGGTCATTAAGGATGCGCAGTGCCTTAAGAACCTCATCGTAGTTGGCAAAAGGCTCGCCCTGGCCCATGAACACTACGCTTGTCACGCGCTCGCCAAAGTCATTGGAAACGTGAAGTACCTGGTCGACAATTTCCTGGGCGGTCAGCGAGCGCCTGAGGCCGTTGAGGCCGGTAGCGCAAAAAGCGCAGCCCATTCCGCAGCCGGCCTGGGTGGATACGCAGACAGAGAGCTTGTTACGACGGGGCATGCCGACGGTCTCGACAGAAATGCCATCATGGTACTCGAGTAGGTATTTACGAGAGCCGTCCTTGGACACCTGCTTGGTGAGCTCGGTCGGCGTGTCGAAGGCAAATGCCTCCTTTAGCTGCTCACGGAAAGCCTTGGGAAGGTTGGTCATATCGTCAAACGAACAAACGTTCTTCTCAAAAACCCATTCAATGAGCTGCTTCGCGCGGAAAGCGGGCTGGCCGAGTTCGGCCACGAGCTCGCGAATATCGTTTTGGCTCAAGTCGCGAATGTCCTGAGATTTAGTCCTGGGATTCATGGAAGCCTTTCGATTTTGGGGAAACGTAGGGGGTATCGCTACAATATGGTATCAGCTGCAGAAATCATAGAGGAGGAGTCTACCCATGCCGGGTAAAAGCCTAGAGAACATGCACGTAGCGGTCTTGGCGGGCGGCCATTCCGCCGAGCGCGAGATTTCGCTCAATTCGGGAAAGAACGTCGTGGTGGCCCTAAAGGAGGCTGGCTACACTTCGGTGGAGCTGCTCGATACGGCTGCCGATGATTTTATGGTGACTATGGCAACTGGCGATTTTGACGTGGCGTTTATCGCCATGCACGGCGCCGGCGGCGAGGATGGCGCCATGCAGGGGGCCATGGAGACGCTGGGTATCCCCTATACGGCGTCGGGTGTGCTCGCCAGCGCGTGTGGCGCCGATAAAGAGGTTTCAAAGCTTCTGTATGCCAAGGCGGGCATCCCTATTGCCCCCGGTTTGGCGCTTGAGGCGGGCGACGAGGTTGATATCGATCGCATCGTTGAGATTTGCGGCGAGCGTTGCTTTGTAAAGCCCGCCGTCAACGGCTCCAGCTACGGCATCTCCCTGGTACACGAGCCCTCTGAGCTGCCTGCCGCCATCGCCAAGGCCTTTGAGTACGGCGATAAGGTGCTGGTCGAAAAGTGCATCGAGGGAACCGAGATTACCGTAGGCGTCTACGGCGAGGATGACGTGCGCGCCCTGCCGATCGTCGAGATTCGCAAGCCTGGGGACTGCGAGTTCTATGACCTGGATGTGAAGTACGTCGATCCCACGGATATCCACCGTATTCCGGCGCAGATTTCACCCGAAAACTATGCTCGTGCCCAGGAACTTGCCTGTGCGGCCCACAGAGCCCTCGGCTGTCTGGGCATTTCGCGCAGCGATTTTATCGTGAGCGAGGACGGCCCCGTCATCCTCGAGACCAATACGATTCCCGGTATGACCGATACGTCGCTGTATCCGGACGAGATTCGTCATACCAAAGACATGACCTTCCCGCAGGTCTGTGACAGTCTGATTCGCATGGGTCTCCGTCGAGCGGGCATTGCATGCTAATCGAGGACGCTGTATCTCCTGGAACGCCGCAGTTTGTCATTGATTCCTATGCAACGCTCGCCGAGCGTGCCCGCACACAATCGTTTGGCCTTATCGAGGAGGATGTTATCGTCCTCGATACCGAGACAACGGGTCTTTCGGTCCAGGACAACGAGCTTATTGAGATTTCCGCGGCCCGTCTTTCGGGCCGCGAGGTCGTTGACCGCTTTGATACGTTTGTGCATCCCAAGCAGCTGATCCCTGCCGAAATCACTGAGCTCACAAGCATCACAAACGCCGATGTGGCCGATGCCCCCTCGGCTGTAGAGGCCGTGGCTGCGCTCGCCGATTTTGTGGGCGGGTGTCCGGTTATCGCGCACAATGCCACGTTTGACCGATCATTCATCGAATCGGTCAAGGGCGGTGTCAACGTCAGCGACATCTGGATCGATTCGCTGGCGCTGTCCCGCATCGCGCTGCCGCGCCTGGCATCGCACAAGTTGTCCTTTATGGCCGATCTGTTTGACTGCGACTCCGTGTCGCACCGTGCAAATGCCGATGTCGATGCCCTGTGTGGGGTGTGGCGCGTGCTGCTGGTTGCCCTTACGGACTTGCCGCAGGGCCTTATGGCGCGTCTGGCGGATATGCACGCGGATGTTCCTTGGTCCTATCGTCCCATTTTCTCGTTTTTGGCAGGTCAAAACCCCGGCTCGATTTTCTCGCTTGCCGCCGCCCGCGCCGACGTGCTCAAGGCCGATCGCGCCGATGATCGCGTGGATGCCGACGAGCTGCCGGTTCTTAGCATGCCGAGCCGCGAAGAGATTGAGGCGGATTATGCCCCCGGTGGCCTAGTCAATCGCATGTATCCCACTTATGAGCCGCGCGACGAGCAGATTGCCATGGCGCTCGAGGTGCGCGACGCATTGGTTACGGATACGCATCGCGTGATAGAGGCCGGTACGGGCGTCGGTAAATCGATGGCGTATCTCGTGCCCTTTGCCGAGGCCGCCCGCCGAAACAACATTACCGTTGGCATTGCGACCAAATCGAATAATCTTGCCGATCAGCTTATGTACCACGAGCTGCCAAAACTCGCCGAACAGCTGGACGGAGGCTTGTCATTCTGTGCGCTCAAGGGATATGACCACTATCCGTGCCTGCGCAAACTCGAGCGCATGAGCCGAAGTCAGGCCGAGATTACCACCAAGCGCGATCCTGCCGACACGCTCACAGCGGTTGCGGTGATCATGGCGTATGTGTGCCAATCTGCCGATGGTGACCTCGATTCGCTCGGCATTCGCTGGCGCAGCGTCAACCGCCCCGACTTTACGACGGCCTCGCGCGAATGCGCTCGCCGCCTGTGTCCGTTCTTCCCCGATAAATGCCTCGTCCACGGTGCCCGTCGTCGCGCGGCGCATGCCGATATCGTGGTCACAAATCATTCCCTGCTGTTTCGCAACGTTGCGGCCGAAGGGAGAATTTTGCCTCCCATCCGCCACTGGGTAATCGACGAGGCCCATTCCATGGAGCGCGAGGCACGCCGCCAGTGGGCGCGCGTGGTCTCGGCAGACGAATCTCGCGTGCTATTTGAGCGCCTTGGCGGGTCGAGCTCCGGTGCATTGAGCCAGGTATCTCGTGATTTGGCGACATCCGAAGGCTCCACGCTTTATCTGGGGCTCACCGCGAAGGCGACGTCTACGGTCGCACGCGCGAGCATGGCACTCGCCGAGGTGTTTGACGGCGTTCGTGAGCTCGGCCGTCGCGCCCGCGGTGGCTACGACAGCGCAAATCTGTGGATTGGCCCCGAGTTGCGCGAGTCGGATGACTGGCATGACTTCTTGCAGTCTGCCAGCGCTGCTATCGATGCCCTGGAGCAGGCGGATAAAAATGTTGCCGCGCTGGTGCAGGCTGTCGCTGCCGATAAACCCGAGGTCGTCGTCGACCTGGGCGATATTTCGCGCCGTCTGCACGAGCTGGCCGAGAACCTCAAGCTCATCATTGACGGCACCGACGAGCATTATGTGTACTCGCTGCAGGTCAACCGCCGCCTACGTGCGGGCGGAGAATCCATGACCGCCGAGCGCATCGACATCGGCGAGGCCCTGGCGAACGAGTGGCTGCCCGAGGTGCATACGGCCATCTTTGCCTCGGCAACCATGACGGTGTCCAAGAGCTTTGAGCACTTTAACCATGCCGTAGGCCTCGATCGCATTGGCGCTTCGGCATCCTCGTCACTGCACCTTGATTCGAGCTATGACTTCGATTCAAACATGGCCGTAGTCGTGGCGGGGGACATTCCCGACCCGCGCGACCGCGAGGGCTATCTGTCCGCGCTCGAGCGCGTGCTGGTCGATGCCCATCTTGCCATGGGCGGGTCGGTGCTCACGCTGTTCACCAATCGCCGCGATATGGAAGACCTGTACGCTCGGGTTGAGCCCAAGCTGGCTCGTGCCGGCCTGGAACTCAATTGCCAGCAGCGCAATTCGTCTCCCCGTCGCTTGCGCGATCGCTTTATCAACGAGTCGACCTCGTCGCTCTTTGCTCTCAAGGCATTTTGGGAGGGCTTCGATGCCGGCGGCGAGACGCTGAGATGCGTCATTATCCCCAAGCTGCCATTCTCGAGCCCCACCGATCCTCTCTCGTGCGAGCGCAATCTGCGCGAGGACCGCGCCTGGGTACGCTACTCGCTGCCCGAGGCGGTTCTCGAGGTCAAGCAGGCGGCCGGTCGCCTGATTCGTTCATCGACCGATTGCGGCGTGTTGATTTTGGCCGACCCGCGTCTGGTGACGAAGGGTTACGGCAAGAAATTTCTGACATCGCTGCCTACGAGCTCGTATCAGCGCATCGAAACGGCGCAGATCGGCCACTATCTTCAGTTATGGCGCCAAGCGCACGAACGCCATCGCTAAGAACGGAAGGCCATTGCCTCGGCGGCATCACATAGGCGCTTTGAAAGGGCGGGGTCGTCTGCGATGCGGATAGCTCCGCCCGCTGCGATAATCTGGCTAAACAGCCAGTTTTCGGAGCTATAGGAAACGGTCACGCTTGCCGTACCCTCCCCATCGGCTTTAATTGACCTGATACCTGCCCACCTCACGCGTTCTGCCATATCGAGCGGCATCAGGAGCTTAACGCTCTGGCTTGCCTGTGCAAGGGAATCGTGCAGGGACGTGGTTTCGGTCGTGTGACGCACGACGGAGTCTTCCGTCAGCAGAAGCTCCTCGATCTTGTCCATACGGTAGGAGCGCTGCCCGTCTGCCTCGACATCCCAGGCAATCAGGTACGTTTGGTCGCCGTTGGTCGTGATCTTTAGGGGGTCGATCAATCGCCTGCGTGGATGCTGGTCGTCCAGGGAGCGGTAGGTGACGAGGCATCGCACACCATCCTGAATTGCACAGCAGAGTTGCTGCCAATAAGATCCGCGGGCGACGGTATCGACAACGCGTTGGTTGTATCCGAGTTCCGCCGGAAGGAGTGCGCGCCGGATGCGCGCCGCCGCGCACTCCTCGATTCCGAGCGACTCCAATTCATGGTTGAGTACGGCGCCCTCGGCGGCACTCAGGCGAAGCGGCAGCACACGGCCCGCATCGCCGATGAGAACCACACGTTCATCGCGGCATTCGCAAATGATGCGCGCGCCCGATTCGCGGTCTGCGAGCGTCGAGATGATGCCGATGATCTCGTCGAGCGAAGCTCCGGAGATATCGAAGCGACTGCAGATTTCGTCTCGCGTCATGCCCGCCTCGCCGGCGGCATAGAGTGCCTCCATAATGTCGATGGAGCGCGAGAGCCTTTGTTCGCTGGTGAGCTTACGCACGGCCATGAGCGCTCACTGTCCTTTCGATGAGGCGGTTCCACGCCTGCTTGAGTTCGTTGGGCGCTACGGGCCTCATACCGTCAACACTGTGTTCCATGCAAAATGACGCCGCCGCATTCAGGTCGCGAACGTCAACGGTCCAGGTCCAGCCGTCTTTGGCGTGCTCGAGCCTTCCTCGCCCACGTGTGAGGCCGTGGACCATGTCGGATTGAGCCTGCGGAGCAAACGAGAAAGTTGCCGTGACGGGCTGGCAATCGGAGAAATCGAATTCAAAGAAGAGATAATCGTTGAGATTGAAGTCTGCGGGAATGGCGTAGGCCCGCGATGGACGCCACGCACGAACGATGCGATCGCAGCGAAAGGTTCTGATTTTTCCGGTGGCGTCATCTAAGCCGCAAAAGTAGGCTGTTCCTTCGCGCTCGAACATGCCGTAGACGCAAACAGTGCGTTGTCGTTGCTCACCCCGTCCGTTTTGATACAAAAAACGCAGCGCGCATCGGTCGGCAAACGCGCTCCATACCGCATCGACCGTCGGCGAGTGAACAACGGGGGGCTCGGCCGTATTCGTCTCGCCGGTAAGAAAGGCAATTTTGGAGCGTATGTCGGCAAGCGGGGTCGCAAAGGCCGAAGAGCCCGTGGTGAGGGTCTGATCGATAGCGTTTAGCAGAATGTCGGCATCGTCTGCGGTGATCAAGCCGCCCGCGGCAAACGTATGCTCACGGTCGATTGTCCAGGCGCTCTCCTCGGTCTCCTGGGCACCCGCGGCGCGAACTTCCTTGATCACAATGCCCCGCTCGAGCAGCTTGTCGCGGTCGCGGCGAAATTTTCGCTTATCCGAGTCGACGTTGCCCGATCCGTAGCCTAGGTCAGAATCCAGCACGATCTGCTCGGTAGTTAAGGGCTCGGGGGAACTGTTGAGGACAAAGAAAAGGTTGAGGATACGCTGGGCGGTTTTGTCGAAACCGGGTTCTGGCGCATTTGTTTTGTTTGTCGCGGTCATATCGCTTACCGTCATAGAATCCTCGCATGGGAAGGTTATTTGATGCCATGATTTTAATCCGATATGGAGATTAGGCTATATCCTTGTCCGCTCAGTGCGTTAAGATGCCCAGATTTCGGCCGATTGCGTTCGCTCGGGGTATACTTTCGACTATATACGGTTCTAATGTGCAAGCATTGGGCCTATTTGTCGGATTATGGATGTGGAGCGCACATGGCGAACACCCAGAACTATATCAATCATCTGCTACAGGGCACGGGCATCACGCCGGCGTGCAGCGAAGAAGAGCGTTTGGCTGCCGAGGATATCGCCCAGATCTTCCGCAATCATGGCTTTGATCCCGAAGTCCAGGAATTTAACGCTCCTGCACCCAGCAGGCTGGCATTTGCCGTCACAGGCATTCTGTCTTTTGCCGGTGCCCTGCTTATGGGTATTGGCGGCAGCATCGGCTTAATCGGTGTTCTGCTGGCCATCGCCGGTGCCGTGTTGTATGTGCTCGAGCGTACCGGTCGCCCTGTTATCTCTCGCCTGGGCAAGACGGGCGTGAGTCAAAATGTCATTGCCTATCACAAGGCCACAGGTCCGCTTGCATCTCCGCGCAACCGTCCGGTGGTTGTTGTCGCCCATTACGATTCTCCGCGTGCCGAGCTCCTCGCTCGCGAACCGTACGCGCCGTATCGCGCGCTCATCGCCAAGATGCTGCCGGTCGCCACGATTGTCCCCGCTGCCGTCGCCATTCTGCGTATACTGCCGCTCCCCGGCGCTCTTAAGGTTCTGCTTTGGATCGTTGCGATCCTCGCCTCTCTTGTGGCGCTCGCCAACGCGGCCAATATCATTGCCAACCGTTTTGTTCTTCCCTATACGTCCGGTGCGGTCTGCAATAAGTCTTCTGTAGCCGCGATGCTCGGTGTCATGGATAACGTTGCCCCTTACCAGGGCGAAAACGAGTTCCCCAACGACATTCCGTTTGATGACTATTTTGGTGAGCAAAAGCGTCGTGCCGAGGAGATGGCGCGCGCGGCGGCTGAGTATGCCGCTGCCCAGCAGCAAAACGACTACGGCAACACCATCGAGTACGAAGAGCCCTCCTACACCGAGGACGAGTTTGGCCAGCCGATCGCTCCCGAATCCGAGCAGGGCGAAGTTTTTGACGAGCAGATCGATGGCTTTGGGGGTGCCTCAGCTGACGAAACCCTGATTGGTGTCATTGCTCCCGAGGCTCAGGCTGAAGCCGAGGTTGCTGCCGAGCCGGTCGCGGATGAGGATGTCGTCGAGTCGGTTGGGGCGCCCGCTGTCGCCGAGCCGAGCGAGCCCGAGCCCAAGCTGTATCGCAATGCCGCCGGTAATATTCGCTTTGGTTCTGATGCCATTCGTGCCTTGGGGATGCTTCCCGAGTCGTGCACGCTTGATTACGAAGAGGGCGAGGAGCCGACGATCGATCCCGCGCCTGCTTCGGTTGAACCTGTCGCCGCGCCTGCCGACGAGCCCGTCGTCGATACCGAGCCCGAGACGGAACCCGAGCCCAGCCCTGCACCCGAGCCGGACACCGCTGCACCCGCTCCGGTGGTTCAGGATGTGCACGACGATTCCGCCGGCGATTACGATGAGTATCCGCAGCGCGTTTCCTATGAGAGCGATACCGATTTTTCGGCCGATCTACCGGTCGCGACGCCCCATGCCGATATAGCATCTGCGTTCTCTTCGATTGGAGCCAGCGCTTCAAGCTTCTTTAAGGGCGCACTCGCTAAGGGTAAAAAACTTGTCGACGACCTTGAGGAAAAGCGTGCCGCTGCGCGCGAGGTGGCAGAGCAGGAGGCTATTGCCCACCAGCAGGCTGCCGAGGCCGAGCGTGAGCGTGCGGCGCGGGAATTTGAACAGCATGAGGCTGAGCAGCCTGCCGCGACGGAGGTCGCCGAGGCTACGACGTCCTTTGAGGCCCAGCAGCCAATCGACGCCACCGAGACACTCGATGCCGCGAAGTTCGATGCCACGATAACGTTCGAGAAGCAGGGTGCTGCCATCGCCGAGCCCCTTTCTGTTTCCGATGAGTCCCAGGATGCTGCAGATGAGATCGAGGCGCCCGAAGCCGAGCCGGCTGAGAGTGTCGATGCCGAACAGGTTGAGAGCGTTGACGCCGAGCCGAACACCGCCGACGAGATTGAAGCCGAAGCGACGGTCGTCGTTGAGCAAGAAGAGACACCGGTGATTTCTAACGCCGATGAGTCCAGGCCGTACTCTACGCAGATCTTTACCATGCCTGCCCCGAGCGATCCCGGCTCCACGGTTGCCAACCCCGCATCGGCGCAGGTCGAGACGGTTGATTCGCTCATGGCACAGATTTCGTCCAAGTCCGCACCGCGTCCGCAGATGAATATCCCCGATCCCGCTTCTGCTCCGGTGCTCACACCTTCTTCTTCGCCGCTTGCCTCGGTCCCCGATCCATCGCTGCCCTCGATGCAGCAGGCCAACGTCGCATCCCGCACATCCCTCTTCGATCTCCCCGACCCCTCGGCTCAGGCCGACGATCCTTTCGCGACGGCTCAGGGGCCCGAGCCCACGTCGGCGCCGGTTGCCCCCTCCATGCCCGTTTCTTCGGGCGCTCAGCCCATCGAAACCATCTCGGCTCCCGTCGCCAAGGAGGCAAAGCCTCAGAAGCGCGGTCTGGGCGGCTTGTTCGGACGCAAAAAGAAAAATGAGCAGAACAGCATGAGCGACTGGCTGGGTGTCGAGGATGACTACGATGCCAAGAAGTCTGGCCGCGGTATCGGCTCTTGGGATAACTTTGAGGACGATGATAACGGCTGGAAGGGCGGTGCCACCTCTTCTGACGGCGCTTCTGCCGAGGACATGCTTTCGGCTGTTGCCTCCATGGGTGATGACGAGCTGCTTGGTCACGATATCTGGTTTGTGGCAACGGGTGCCTCGGATTGTGACGGCGCCGGTATGAAGGCGTTCCTCGAAGCCCATCGCGATAAGCTGCGTGGCGTGTTCTTTATCAATCTTGAGTCCATTGGAGCCGGTAGGCTTTCGGTCGTGACGGTCGAAGGCGAGCAACAGTTGCTCAAGGGTGATCGCCGCATCATGAATCTGGTCAGCAAGGTGTGCAAGTCGTTCCACGTTGATTGTGGCGCGTTTGAGATGCCCTATGCCAAGACCGATGCCTATGCCGCGCTCGAGGCGAGCCGTCGCGCCCTCACAATTGCCGGTGTCGATGGCCCGCGTCTTGCCTGCGCGCGCACCGAAGACGATTTGCCGTACAACGTCAACCCGACGAACATCGCTACGGTGTCCGAGGTTGTCACCGAGGTCATCCGCCGTTCGTAGCGGACCTCTAAGGAGTTAGCGTGTTTTCATACATCAAACGCCATTGGCCCGTCTATGTGGTTCTGTTTTTGATCGCCATCGCTTTGGGTCTGGGGGCCGCATATATCGTGGGCGCTAAGGGGTCGACGCCCAGGTCCACGATGAGCGAAGAGGTGGAGCAAGAGCAGAGTTTGGGTGCCGACGGCATTTCGGATAGCGATCTGGAACTTGTTGACGGCGGGTCTGCGTCTACGGAATAGCCTTTGGTTACATACGCCAGATAACGGGCGAGCCGGCATATCGGCTCGCCCGTTATTTCTACCTACTCCTCTTTTGATGCCGAGCTTAGCCAAGTGAGCCAAATTGCTGTGCCACCGGCGGTCAATAATGCGGTGAGAAAAGAGATGATGGGTGCATTGCCCGTATTTGGAAGATCCTGCGGAATGGCGCATTTTTGAACAACACGATCTTTATCGTGCGACTCGAGTTTTTCGCCTCCTCCGTTGCGGCAAAGGTCAACACGGGCACTGTTGGCGAGTGCGGTTTGGGGCGTATAAGATGAGGTTGCACACATCCGGATGATTGCTCCGTGTAAATCCGATTTGAGGGATGCCGTCGCGTCGTCAAGGTCGTCATGCTCGTCTTTAAGCCCATTGCGATTCCAAGAATCGTTGTCGCGCCGGGTCGTAAAGTCTGCGGAAACCGAGCCATACTCAAAGCGAATCCCCGTGATAACATCGTCGTCCGAAAGCGTAAGGTCCTTTACTTCGAGGGTGGAAGACTCCGTGGTCGAGACATCGGCTTTCCAAAGACTCCAGCCATCGTAATCGACAATCCGCACATCCTCGCCCAGCTGCTCTTTGACCTCGGCTGTCTCGAGCCACGGGTTGGTGTGTTCATCGTCAAGTGTGGCGTTGGCCTTTTCCTTTATGCCCAACTTGTCTGCCGGTGACGTTCGATACCAAACATTGCAGAGCCCGTTTAAGTCGCCGACGGCAATCGGGGTTTTAATGGCGACAAGTTTGGCCGTGCCGTCTTTGGCACATTCGAGATCGTCGGTGACGGTGAACTCGTCGACCCAGGTGCTCGATTCGTTTTGAGCGTCGATGGTGTAGGAATAGGAGCCCCTTCTGTCGGGTTGCGTCGCCGCACGGTTTTTACCGTCGCCGTTCGCCACTGTTCCCTTTGCGGTTGGCCGCGCGATTTCTTGTCGCTTGTCGACGCTCCCCTTAATCTCAATCGGTGCATCCTCCATGGTTACGGCCTGGATCTTCCCCGTATCCTCGACTTCAAAGGATACGTCTTCAGTGAGGTCATAGGAGCGCGGGGACATTGTTTCGCGTAGGGTATAAGAACCGGGTTCAAGGTGCTCCACGCGATGGGGCTGCTCGGATGATATCCAAGAATCAATTTCTGTTCCATCGGCGTCGCATAAGACCAGTCGGGCGCCTTTAACTTCATGCTTGCCTGTCATATCGACCTTGGAGAAATCGACCTTGGTGTAATCATTAGGCAATTCGATCTGCGACTCGACCACGGGGACCTTCTGGTCGATATAAGCAAGCTCAACGATATGTGCTGTCCGATCAAGTAGATATCCGTCGGGAGACTGGGTTTCAACGACTTCGTATCGTGCCGTTCCGCAACCCAGCGAAAGGTTGTCTACGCGAGCTTTACCCTGTTCATCAGTTGTGACGGCGGCAACGGCTTCACCGGCAAGAGCGGCAATGTGGCCATCGGGGCAAACGATATCGTCGGCAGCGCGAATTTCAAACTTGGCACCAGATAGGGCACTGCCGTCTACCGCGTCAGCCTTCACGATCTCGATGCTTCCGGTTGCCGCGCTGTTGAAATACGAGACGGCGGCGATAGGTGTGAGATCTGCATCGGCAGGAATCGTCACCTTCAGTTCGTCGCCCACAAGGTAGGGCGCTTTGGCTGCGACTTCCCGTACGTAATATGTACCCGGCTTGAGCGATTCTGGCAACGTGACGGTGCCGGTCGCATTGGTGGTAAAGGTGTTCATAACGTTGTGCGTCGGATACCAGCATGTTTGAGAGATGGGTTCACGGTTGCTGTTGAGCAGCTGAAAACTAAAGCCGGCAAGGGGGACGGAAGCTCCCGTCTGGGCATCGCGTTTGATGATTTGGAGATGTGTCGAAAGGGTGTGATTGTCCACTATGTACTGAAGCTTGGCTCCGTCGGCGATTTGCTCGGGCGCGATGGTCCAATCCTCTGCCCGCTTGAAGCCTGCGGGAACAGTTTCCGGGACCTCGCGAACGGTATAGCCCGCACGATCGTAGGGGATGGCTCCATGGACGCCGTCCGGTCGTGTGCCCGCGCCAAACCAGGCCTTGGGCTGGTCTTTGGTGGATGCGAAGCCATAAATATTCGTCGTCAATGTGCCTACAACCTGCTTAGAGCTGTTGCTGACGATTTCAAAGACGACGCCTTCCGCTGGCTGTTCTAATCCCGATTGTTCGCCGTTCCCGTAATCCTTGAACTTGGAAATCTCGAGGTCAAACGCAATATGAGTATTGGGGATGCGGCGCTCGAGCTCAACGACGCCCATGTCGTTTAGTTGATTGGGGCCGACCGTATAGGTCCAGCTGTCATGGGGGAGCAGGTAGCCCTCTGGTGCTTTCGATTCGTAGAGGGTAAAGGTTCCCAGGGGAATGTCGCTTAAGGTCGCCTGGCCATCGCCTTCGGTCGTGAAGGTGCGCGTCCACCCAGGGGTAGACTGCGAGACACAGGTAAATTCGGCTTTGGCGAGCGAGGTTCCCGCCTGCGCTCCGGCACTCGTAGCGGCATCGGTTTTGATGACACGCAGCGTGATAGAACCTGGCTGCTCGTTGATTGTGACATGTCCGCCGCTCTTTCCGGTGGTAAAGGTAATGCGATCGCGTCGTGGCAGATAGCCTGTCGGAGCTTTGGTTTCGATTAGGTAGTATGCCGTGTTGGGCAAAAGTGTTGCCCGTGCACGACCGTTGCCGTCCATTTTGATGCTGCCGACGTGCTTGTCCGTGTTTTTCTCAAAGATGTTAAACGTCGCCCCACCTAACTGATACGTATCGTTCCCGCTGGTAATGACAGTGTTTGCAGATCTTTTCTCAAAGGATACGTTGATGGTGGGCAAAACGTAGAGCATATCCTGGTGCCGGCCTTCGTTAGAGACGGGTCCGTGATAGCGTCTGGCGCGATGCGGGTCGGCCTTAATATTTCCGGCTTTTGCGTTGTCGTAGAGCCAGCGCGCCGCCGCGACAACCTCGGCGTCTTGATCGAACTTGCCGCTTTTGGCAACGCCGGCGTTGTTTGTATACGCAAAAGAGCCATCGGGGCGCGTGGTTCCTTTGAGCATCCACACGGCAATTTGGGTCGCGGCGCGAGCGCGTTCGGCCGTTAGGTTATGGCCGCCAAATGATGTGGCGGAGGGGTATCCATGGCAGATGACGGCGGCAAACTCATTGTCGAGCCATGTCCAACCCTGATTGTAGGTCCGCCAGGGTCCTCCCGGGCTGCTGGGGCCGGGGCAGTCTTGGTTCATGCAGTAAGAAATCGAGGCGTCTTGTGCCTCGTACTTGCCAATGCCAAACGGTCCGCACATATCGCTGATGGTGCGAAAACTAAGCGTATCGTTTCCATCGACGGCGCAGGCGGTGCCAGGCGTGGCACAGGCTAGAAGCAACAAGAGGAATAGGAGCAGCGGTGCTGTTGCGATTGCGCTGTGGACAGAGTGCGTGGGTGCATTGGACATGGCTGCTCCTTATCCTTCGTGCGCCGCGCTGGGAGATTACGGCGCGTGGGATGAGATTAGCGCCGGGGGTCATACGGGTAAGTACCGCGAGCTGACCAAGAACTTGCCAAGTTCCCAACAAATGGAGACCGGTTTTAGATAATCAAACAAAAAAGCAGGTAGAAGACGGTGTAAAACAAGTTACTCGAGTCCCTGTTTTCGCAATTCGAGCAACAAGAAGATGATTTTCCATGCGTAAAACAAGGGTTAGTGACCTTGTATCAAACAAGACAACCGCGTTATACTATCCCCCACATATGCGGGCATCGCCAAGTGGTAAGGCATCAGCTTCCCAAGCTGACACTCGCGGGTTCGAGTCCCGTTGCCCGCTCCAGTTAAAAGTACAAGCACGGCACCATTACGGTGTCGTGCTTTTTTCAATAAAGCGCCGGGACTCGAACCCGACAAGGTGTGAACGTTAGGCAAATGGCAAAATGTTAGGTTAATACCTGCTGCCTATACTTGCACCTGCGCACGGTACAATGGTTGGGTTACGACCAACGTGCCAATAACCAAAAAGGAGCCGCTATGATCGATCGCTATACCCGCCCGGAGATGGGACACATCTTCTCCCTCGAGAACAAGTATGCCATTTGGCAGGAGATTGAGGTTCTGGCCTGCGAGGCCCAGGCGGAGCTCGGCAAGATCGGTATCTCTAAAGAAGAAGCTCAGTGGATCCGCGACCACGCCAACTTTGAGAAGGCGAAGGTCGACGAGATCGAAGAAGTCACGCGCCATGACGTCATTGCCTTCCTGACCAATATGAAGGAGTATATCGACGCCGATGTTCCCGAGGGCGAGCCTAAGCCCAGCCGTTGGGTTCACTATGGCATGACCAGCTCTGACTTGGGCGATACGGCCCTGTGCTATCAGCTCACCCAGGCCTGCGACCTAATTATCGAGGACGTCAAGAAACTCGGCGAAATCTGCAAACGTCGCGCTTTCGAGGAGCGTAACACGCTCTGCGCCGGTCGTACACACGGCATCCACGCCGAGCCTATGACCTTTGGTATGAAGTTTGGCTCTTGGGCCTGGGAGCTCAAGCGCGATCTGGATCGCCTTGAGGACGCTCGCAAGAACGTCGCCTTCGGTGCCATCTCGGGTGCCGTTGGCACCTACAGCTCCATCGAGCCGTTTGTCGAGGAGTATGTCTGTGAGCACCTGGGTCTGGTTCACGATCCGCTGTCCACGCAGGTCATCAGCCGCGATCATCACGCCTACCTCGCCGGCGTCCTCGCCACCACGGCGGCCACCTGCGAGCGTATCGCTACCGAGGTTCGCAATCTGCAGAAGACCGATACGCTCGAGGCCGAGGAGCCGTTCCGCAAGGGTCAAAAGGGCAGCTCCGCCATGCCGCACAAGCGTAACCCCATCACCATGGAGAAGGTCTGTGGCCTGTCGCGCATCGTGAAGTCCAACGCCCAGGTCGCCTTCGACAACGTTGCCCTGTGGCATGAGCGTGACATTTCGCACTCTTCCGCCGAGCGCGTCGCCCAGGCCGATAGCTTTATCGCGCTTGACCATATGTTCCAGTGCCTTATCCGCGTTATCGATGGCCTCCAGCTGTATCCGGCTCGCATGATGGCCAACCTCAACAAGACCCGAGGTCTCATCTTCTCCTCCAAGGTTCTGCTGGCCCTCGTCGATACGGGCATTACCCGTGAGGACGCCTATGCAATCGTGCAGGAAAACGCCATGGCGACCTGGCATGAGGTGCAGGACTGCGTTTCCGGCCCCACCTTCAAGGAGCGCCTCGAGGCCGATCCGCGCTGCACCGTCAGCCAGGAGAAGCTCGATGAGATCTTTGATCCGTGGGACTTCCTCACCCGCATCGATACGGTCTTCGACCGCCTGGAGCAGCTGAGCTTCGAGTAGGTTCGGGCATAACGTTAGCTTTTTAGGGCGCTTTGCTGGTAATGTGTGTTGCCGGTAAAGCGCCTCGTTGCATTTAAGGAAAGACGGGGATAATAGTCGTCTCGAATGACATTCTGAGAAGGAGATTGCATGATTTCGTTTGATTACAAGCCCCAGGGCGTGTGTACTCGCAATATTCACCTCAATCTTTCCGATGACGGCAGCAAAGTGCTGGGCGTTGAGTTTACCGGCGGCTGCAACGGCAACCTCAAGGCCATCTCCAAATTGGTCGAAGGTGCTTCTTCCGATCGTGTGATTGAGGTGTTGGCCGGCAATACGTGCGGCACGAAAAAGACCTCCTGTGCCGACCAACTTACGCGTGCCATCGAGGCCGCGCGTGCCGAGATTGCCTAATGAGTATTTTTGATCGCGTTAAGAATGGGGTAACGCGCCGAGGATTTGTGTTGGGTGGTGCTGCCGCGAGTGCTGCCACGCTGCTTGCGGGGTGCTCGAAAAAAACGGGCACCAGCGATGATGCTGCCGGTGAGCCGCAGGTTATCAAAGATGATTCCAAGATCGTCTCGATTACCGAAGAGTATGAGGCCGTCGACATTGATCTTAAGCCGACGGCGTCGTGGACGTTGCCATTGGGGACGCTTCTGTACTACTGCGATGGCGGTTACGCTGCGGCGATGATGGCGCCCGCATCTGCACTGCATGCCAACACGCTTGGCGTGTTCAACATGGGGGACGGCTCACTCACCACGTTGATTGACGATCCTGTCGAGGGTTCCGGTTATGCGTTTTACGACGTTCGCGCCACCGATAGCGTGTTTGCGTGGGTTGAGATGAACTACGCGAATTCGTCGTGGAAGCTCTATGCGCAAACCCTGTCGGGCGCGGCGCTTACTGGTAATGCCGTTGAGCTTGATCGCGGCGGTGAGGATTACGACCCTCCGCTGTTTACCGCCTTTGACTCGTCGGTCATCTGGTACAAGATGCCTTCGACCGGTGGCAATAAGACCGGCAGCGATTCATATTGCTACCGCCGTTCGCTCGATGAATCTAAAGCGGAGGCAATCTGGAAGTCGACAGGCCGCTTTGCGTCTGCACCGCGCGTGAGCGATGGCATCCTGACTATCTCACCCCGCGTGCGCAATGACGAGGGCGTCTACTACGGCATGACGGCGATCGACCTGACGGACGGCAACAATACCAAGAGGGCTCAGCTGGTCCTTCCTTCGTCGGTGTCACCTTTCGAGGCCGTATATATGGGCGATACGTTTGTGTTCTCCATTGAGGCGACCTATGCCGGCGTGGGCGGCCTGGGCAATATGGGTACCTACATTGGTAACGAGGGCGGCCCGTATCAATTTCTATCGCGCGAACCGCTTGCGTGCGCCGCCGGCAGGAAGGGCAAATATCTGGTTAAGGTTCAGGCATCGCATTTTCTGATCGATACCTCCGCTAAAACCTATGGTTCGCTGCTGTCGCCCGACCGCGCTCTCGAATATGGCGATTATCCAGCTACGGCGGGAAAATCGAATACGTTTTTAACCTATGCCACGGTGCGTAATAGCCAAGGAATTCCCGAGACGGTTACCGCTCGCCTGTTCTCTCTTTAGCGCCGAGGGGTTAAAAAGGCGCCAACGGGGGAATAAGCCCATTGTAACCGTGAGTACCGCCCGCCGAGCTGTCGCGCCCATGCGATGCCCGGGGGCTCAGGTGCGTTAAAATGGGCTTGTTCTTAGCTAATTGAGACAGGGGGGCCGTGTTATGGCTTCAGATGCAAAAAAGATTCTGCTGGTCGAGGACGAGAAGGCGATCCGTGACGCTGTCGCTGCCTATCTCGAGCGCGAGGGCTACTGGGTTGTTGGCGTTGGCGATGGCCAGTCTGCGATCGAGGAGTTCGAGAAGCACCAGTTCGACCTGGTTGTGCTCGACCTTATGCTCCCCAAGATCCCCGGCGAGCGCGTTTGCCGCACTATCCGCGATACCTCGGATGTGCCCATCATCATGCTTACTGCCAAGGGCGAGATCGAGGATCGCATCATCGGTCTCGAGCTTGGTGCCGACGACTACCTGATCAAGCCGTTCTCGCCGCGCGAGCTCGTCGCCCGCGTTCGCGCCCTGTTCCGTCGTGCTCACCAGGCAGACGAGCCCGCCGTTGAGGTACTCGACTTTGGCGATCTGGTCATCGATATCTCGGGCCACAAGATCTTGGTCGAGGGCAAGGAAGTTGATTTGACCGCTTCCGAGTTTAAGCTGCTCACCACGCTTGCTCGCCATCCCGGTCGCGTCTATAACCGTATGGAGCTGGTCGAGAAGGTGCTCGGCTACGACTTTGAGGGCTACGAGCGCACCATCGACAGCCATGTGAAGAACCTTCGCGCCAAGCTGGGCGACGACCCCAAGAAGCCTAAGTGGCTCTATACCGTTCACGGCGTCGGTTATCGCTTCGAGGCTCCGGCCAAGACCGATAAGTCGGACGAGAAATAGGTAAATCACATATGACACCTGCGCGCTTTGAAATCGGACAAAAGCACAAGCAGGAGAACGAGGCGGGTTCCAAGGCAAGTTGGAACACGCCTCGTTCCGATTCACGGCCGGCGATGAGCTATCCCTCGCGTATGGCTTTGGCTTTTGCCCTGACATCGCTCATGACGGTATTGGTGCTGGTGGGCGTTGTCTCCGTTGTGTGGGGCACCGTCTTTTCGGATTACACGCGCTCCAATATCGTCGAGATCGCCAATTCCGCTGCCGAAAAGCTTGCGACGTCGTATGAGGAAAACGGCAATTGGACTGCGGGTGAGCTGCGCACGGTCGCGACATCGAGCTTGGTGTCCGACGACCTGAGTATGCAGGTCGTCAACAAAAAGGGCGTTGTCGTCTATGACGACTCATGGCCCTCGGCAAGTGCGACCGCCGATGTACGCGAGAGCGAATTGCCGTCGAGCAGCTCGAGCGGTAAAAAGGCCTCGCATAGTCCGGTTTCGTCGGCGCCCACCGACTCCGATAGCGTTGCCAACGTCGAAATCATAACGTCTTCTGGCGAGCATGTCGGACAGGTAAAGCTGTGGGCCATCGGCTCCGACGCCTTGCTCACCAAGGCAGATTCTGCGTTTAGGGAAAAGACCTTTAACGCCATGGCCCTTGCCGCGGTTGTTGCAGTCTGCATCTCAGTTATTATCGGATCGCTTGTGTCGCGCATGCTTACCAAGCCGATTCATCGAATTACGAGCACGGCTAAGCAAATTCGCGATGGTGATCTGTCCGCTCGTACAGGCTTGCGCGGCGATGACGAGATCGATCAGCTGGGCGAGACATTCGACGAGATGGCCACGTCGCTCGAGAAGGACATGAAGCACGAGAAGCGCCTGACTTCCGATGTGGCTCATGAGCTACGCACGCCGCTCATGGCAATGCTTGCAACGGTCGAGGCCATGCAAGACGGCGTATACCCCACCGACGACGAGCATCTGGAGACGGTCGCTTCCGAGACGCGTCGCCTGGCTCGTTTGGTACAGCAGATGCTTGACCTGTCACGTATGGAAAATAGCACTGCTCCGCTCAATCTCGAACCGGTGGACATGGTTCCGTTCGTGCGATCGATTGTGAACGGCCAGGAGCGCCTGTTTGCCGACCGTGACCTTCGTCTTCGCTTTGCAGATGAAACCCAGGGACATGACGATGTCGTCGAGGCCGATCCCGATATGATCACGCAATGCGTCATCAACCTCATGAGCAACGCCATGCGCTACACCCCCGAGGGCGGTTGGGTCGTGGTGTCGGTGCTCAGTGACCGCAAGCATGTCAGTATTGCCGTTTCGGATACCGGTATCGGTATTGCCAAGGACGATCTGTCGCGTATCTTCGGACGATTTTGGCGCGCCGATGCCAGCCGCGCCCGCGAAGCTGGCGGCCTGGGCGTCGGCCTCGCCGTAACTAAACAGATCGTCGAGCGTCACCATGGCTTCATATCCGTGGAGTCGGAGCTTGGAAAGGGTACGACTTTTACGATTCATCTGCCCCGCGAGCACACGGCGGACGTGGCATCTACTACAATGGAGCACTAGCTTTTCGCTATTCGGTGAAGGAGGGGCCGCGTCCCTGCCGCTCCGAGTTTGCGAAAACGTGCGGTAAAGAACCCGCATTTCTGTCGTATTTAGGTAAGGAGTGACTCACGTGACAACGATGGAGCGTCGTCCGGATTCCCGTGGCAAGGTTCGTGATATCTACGATGCCGGCGAAAACCTGTTGATGGTCGCCACCGATCGCATTTCTGCGTTCGACTTTATTCTTCCCGACGAAATTCCGTTTAAGGGAGAGGTGCTCAACCGCATCTCGGCGTTCTGGTTCGACAAGTTTGCCGATATCGTCCCCAATCACCTCGTCTCCATCGATCCGGCGGATTTCCCCAAGGAGTTTGCCGAGTATCGTGACTATCTCGCAGGCCGCGCCATGCTGGTTAAGAAGGCCCAGACGATTCCTATCGAGTGCATCGTCCGCGGTTATCTGACCGGTTCGGGCAAGAAGACCTACGACGAGAACGGCACCGTCTGCGGCATCCGTCTGCCTGAGGGCCTGACCGAGGCCTCCAAGCTCCCCGAGCCGCTGTTCACTCCGTCCACGAAGGCCGAGATCGGTGACCATGACGAGAACATCTCGTTCGAGCGTTGCTGCGAGATCGTTGGCGAGGACATCGCCACGCAGATTCGAGACCTGTCTCTCAAGATCTACAAGGCCGCTGCCGAGTACGCCGCGACCCGTGGCATCATCATCGCCGACACCAAGTTCGAGTTTGGTGTCATCGATGGCAAGGTCACGCTGATCGACGAGTGCCTCACGCCCGACTCCAGCCGTTTCTGGCCTGCTGCCAGCTACGAGGAGGGCAAGATCCAGCCTAGTTACGACAAGCAATTCGTCCGCAATTGGCTCAAGGCCAACTGGGATATGACGGGGGAGACCCCGCACCTGCCCGCCGAGGTCATCGATGGCACGTCCGAGCGCTATCGTGAGGCCTTCCAAATCATCACGGGCTCCCAGTTCACAAGCATGAAGGAGAACGCGTAAGTGAGTACCCGCAGCGCCACGAACAAGCGCACGCAATCCCGCGAGGTTACCGGGGTTGCGCGCAAGTCCGCCGCATCCGCTAAGCCCGCCCGTCAGGCAGCGAGCTCTGTTCACGTCGTGCCGGCATCATCCAAGGCACGCCGCAAGGAGCTCGAGAAGGGCGAAAACCTGGAAGGCCTTTCCAAGGAGGAAAAGCGCGCCCGCAAGGCCAAACAGCGCGCCCGCGAGGATCGCATCTACACGGTGTCGAATATCCTTCTCAAGCAGGATGAGGACTACACCAAGCGCCGCCGTATTTGGTGGGCTGTGCTCGCTATCGGCATGGTGCTCGTCGTGGCAATTTGGGCCTCGCTCTACTTCGCTCCCGGCGGCACGGTGTCCAGTCCTGTTCAGATGGTCGGAATCGTTTTGTCCTATGTCATCATCCTGGGTGACTTTATCTACGACTTCGCTCGTATTCGTCCCTTGCGTAACATGTACCGCGCGCAGGCCGAGGGCATGTCCGAGAACAAGCTCAACGCTCTTATCGAGCGCGCGGCTGCCGAGGAGGACAAAAAGGACTCCAAGAAGAAGTAGCGTTTGCATACATACTTATCGCTAAGATATAAGGCGTGTCGTTTTTGCGGCGCGCCTTTTTACGGTTCTATAGATAGATGGAGTGGCACATGATTCGAGCTGCCCTGACGGTCGAAGAAGCTCTGGAGGGCATGAAGGCCCTGGAGCCCAAGATTAAAAACTATGCGCGCCTGGTTGTCCGCAAGGGCGTAAACGTCAAGCCTGGCCAGGAGGTTGTCGTTCAGTCTCCGGTCGAGTGCGCGCCCTTTGCCCGCGTGGTGGTCGCGGAGGCTTATGCTGCCGGTGCCGGTCACGTGACGGTCATTTGGGCTGACGATGCCGTGACAAGGCTCGCGTACGAGCATGTCGATAAAAGCTATTTTGAGCAGACGCCTGAGTGGAAGCGCCTGCAGCTGGATTCCTTGGCCCAGGATGGCGCCTGCTTTATCTTTATCGAGGGCGCGGACCCTGCAGCTTTGAAGGGTATTGACCCCGCTAAGCCCGCAGCCGCTTCCAAGGCAAGGAATACGCAGTGTAAGGTCTTTCGCCGTGGACTGGATTACAACATCAACCCGTGGTGTATCGCCGGCGCTCCGGTCGTGGCTTGGGCGCGCGAGGTGTTCCCGGGAGACGCCGATGAGGTTGCAATCTATAAGCTGTGGAATGCGATCCTGCACACCGCTCGCGCCGATGGCCAGGACCCGGAGAGCGACTGGGAACTCCATGACGCCGCATTCGAAAAGAATCTGCGCTTCCTGAACGATAATCAATTTGATTGCCTGCGCTACACCGCTTCGAACGGAACTGATCTGACGATTGGTATGACGAAGGGCCATGAGTGGGCCGGCGGCAAGGGCGAGACGCCCGACGGGCACCCCTTCTTCCCGAACATCCCCACCGAGGAAGTTTTCACCTCGCCTGATCGTATGCGTGCCGACGGTATCGTGTACTCGGCCATGCCGCTCATCCACCACGGCAATAAGGTCGACGATTTTTGGATTAAGTTCGAGGGTGGCCGCGTAGTGGACTATGACGCTCGCGTGGGTAAGGCAACACTTGCGAGCATTATTGAAACCGATGAAGGTGCTGCTCATCTGGGCGAGGTCGCGCTTATTTCCAAGAACACACCAATTCGTGAAAGCGGCATTCTGTTCTACGACACACTCTATGACGAGAACGCCAGCTGTCACCTTGCGTTGGGTGTCGGTTTTCCCGAGTGCATCGAAAGCGGGTATGACATGTCCAAAGAGGAACTTCTGGAGCATGGCGTCAACGTTTCGAGCACGCACGTTGACTTTATGATTGGCACGGACGACATCGATATTACGGGCATTACACCTGATGGACGTGAAATTGTGATTTTCCAGAACGGCCAATGGAGTTGGGAATAGTCTCAGACCGTGGTACAATGCCATCCGCGGGCCGTTAGCTCAGCTGGCAGAGCAGGGGACTTTTAATCCCAAGGTCCAGGGTTCGAACCCCTGACGGCCCACCATAGAATAGAAAGGCGACTGGCGGATGCCGGCCGCTTTTTTGTTGCCGGTGCACGGGTTCGAACCCGAAAGGGCGCGGAGCTGAGGAAACGCGTCAGCGTTTGCCAGCGCAGCGCGCGAGGCGCGGAGGCGCCGAAGCGGCCGCCCGCGCAGCGGGCCCGAACCCCTGACGGCCCACCATAGAATAGAAAGGCGACTGGCGGATGCCGGCCGCTTTTTTGTTGCCGGTGCACGGGTTCGGGCCCGATCTTCTCTATATATAAGGACGCCTGGCGGCCAAAACCAGCCTTTTACCGACAGGAAACCAAAACCAGATGCCGTTAGAGTAAAGTAGCGCACCAGAGATGACCGATACCTCAACACCTATAAACCAGCTGGTCATCGCCAATACCGGAAGCCAATGCTTCAGATATGACTTCAGTGGAACAGCTGAAGGATCAATTTATTTGTGAACAAAATATGGAGTGCGGGATTCCCGCCCCGCGGGCCCCTCCGGTCTGGCAATATATCTCCTTGCCGCGCGGCCCGGTTCGA